>JAEEGF011547190.1_pt1 | contig 39320 bp, 32 predicted proteins | sample 9134171 | NCBI WGS metagenome assembly JAEEGF01 (sample SAMN16246542, study PRJNA631951) | gut metagenome | biome: gut microbiome; feature: rumen; material: AP-attached | host: Bos | place: Iran: Karaj | collected 2018-10 | reverse complement strand
GATTTCCTCCAAGTCCACGGCCACCGACTTCATGCCGCCCATGCGGCCTATCAGCAGCACCAAACTGTTCAGGCGGTTCTTCTTGCCCGGCTTGGGCCAGAAGTAGTAGAAACAACGCGTGAGCAAGGTCATGGCAAACGAGCCACCCACGAAGAACACAGCCGGATAGTACTTCGGCTTCATGCGGAAACACAGCAACTTCAGCAGCGGATAGTAAGGCACCAACTTCGCAAACTCGTTGCCTATGCGCTCCAGCGTCTGCAAAATCTCCTGTTGCATGCCAACGGCCTGCCCCTGCTCCACGCCACGCTGTTCACGCTTCAGGGCGCTGTAGTCACGACCAGTCACCTGCTTGATGGCTTGACGCATCTCCTTCGAGGGCTGCGGCGCGTTGAAGTTCTCGCTCTCACGTTTACGGAGCAACTTACGGCCACCCTCCACAATGTCCTCAATCTCCTTCATGCCGCGCTCACGTATAACAGCCTGCACGAAATCGAACGTCAATAGCTTGTTACGTGCCAGTTCCCAGTCTGCATCGTACATCACCAGCAGGTCGTTGTACAAGTCGCGGGCTGCGTCGTGGCGACAGTTGGGACCATTGGGATACATGGCCAAAACGAAGTCGGCAGGATCGTAGCCGAACACCAGATACTTCGCCTGGTCAACGTCCTTGGGCGCCTCCTCGCTGGCAAGTTCCTTGGCGGCCTCGTCACTGGCTGCTGGGGTTAATGACTGTGTGCCCTCCGAAGGTGCTGCGGCATTGCCGGGCAGCTGATGGTCGGAGTTGGTTGCGGCACTGTTTCCTTCACGATACGAATCGCCGTACTGACGGTCGAATTCGCTTTCAAACATGTCTTTTTCTTCCATCTTGAAATCGTTTTAAAAAGTTACACATATTTATATATTAAAAAGATGATATTCATCGATAAAGAGGATGTCCTCATATCGGGGGCAGAACGAAAACTTGTCGCAATTCACACAACTGTTATCTGTCACGTGCTTGCCCGTTGTCCCGATCACATTAAGCATACCAAGAGACTGAGCCTGAAGATACTGCTGGTCGGCAATGTTGCCGCCAATTTCGGGGTTCCATTCGCTCACCAGTCTGAGGCCTTCGCCAGAAGATGTCAGGTGGGCCAGTCGCGTCTTCCAAGGATAGCTCGGACTGAGCGTTTTCTCATACAACTCCTGCGGTGCAAATGGCAGATGGTCGTAGTCGCTCATAAACAGTCCGCTCAGGTGTATCACATTCTCCTGCTTGCGACGGCGATATAGTATGGGCTGACCATTAGCATCCAATTTGGGATTATCGTCTTTGTCCAGTCGTGGCACCAGTGCAAACTCACGAACGCCATACACAAATCCCGGTAGCGACGTCTTCAGTTCTTCGCCCCATTCCAACAGGCGCAGCGGCGTAGGCTTCAGCTCAAAATCCTTACCCGCACGGGGCTTGGCCAACTGCTTGATGCACCACTGCTGATAGTCGCTGCGGCTGGTCCAACGATCCAACGACAATCCCTCGCGTACTGATTTTATAATCGCCCTGCGTGTGCTGACTTTCCAGTTCACCTGCGCATTGCGTACCTGAGCTGAGAAGATGGCCGCCGTGCAGGGTTCGCACGACGCCCAATAGAGATTCTCTTGCCAAACAAATCGCCAGTTCTTTTCCATTGGTCCTTATTTTTTAGCGTTTAGAATTTCCTGACGGTTTCTCGCAATCGCCACGTTCATTTGACTCTGTGCTTGTAGCAGCATGCGTTCGATATTGCCGTTGCAGTCCAACTCCGTTAAGATGCTTACTTTGCCGCGCTCGCTGTCCAGCCAAATCTTCAAGTTCTCGGTGTCGAGCAACATGCGGCCTTCGCTGCCATTGGGCAACTTTGGCTTCTGCTTCTGTTCACCTTCAGTCAAGAAAAGGAACTGCTCATGGAGTGCGGCCACGGGATCGGCACAGTCCTTGGCATCCACATTCAGATGGAGGCTCCAAGACGATTCCTTCTCGCCCTCAGAACGATAGAAACTACTGCCGCCCATCCGCTTTATCTCTGTACGGTTACTTTCACGTGTGCCTGCGGGTACAAATTCACAATAGTCCGTGTTGTTCCAGCGGTTTAATTTGCCTTTTACTGAACTGTCCGGCTTCCTGCGCGGACGGCTCACAATCGTTGTGTTGTCTGTTGTCTTTGCCATATCTTTTCAGCTTTTTTATATTAAACTTGCTGCAAAGGTAGACTATTTTTTTGGAACTGTAAAGTGTTTCTAAGTGTTTGTTTTATAGGTAGTTACGGGTAGTTACGGACAGTCACGGGGAGTTACGGGGAAAAAGTGAAAAAGACCGTAATTTGAGTTACGGCCAGTTACGGGGAAAAATAAAAGGAGTGGGGAACTATTTTCCCAAATTGATAAGATTCTTAGGGGACTTCATGAATTTAACACGGTCACGTGGCTTGCCAAGATTGAAGTCTGTTGATTCTTTTACCTCCAAGCCATCAACGATAAAATGAACAAACGTCTTTTTCAGAAGAAGCGCAAATTTACGATACTTCTCAATGTCCCTAAATTCTGTTTTACTAATGGTATTCCATAGAGTAATATCAGTATCCTTTATCTTCTTTTGTTTCCCTTCATTAGCTTCTCTATTCATATCCCTTTTGTCGCCGCCTATGTCGCTAAAGGAAAGTTGTCTTTTGGTCGTCCAATTCAAATCATACTGTATACTGGCCCATTTTAGTACATCTTTTGTATATGTAGAGGCAGGAATCCATTGTAAATGAACAAGGACTTTCATGAATACAAACCAAAATGGATGCTGACATTTATCGAAAGTCGTAATATTATCCAATGTCTTTTTTACCGCTTCAGGCTTTACTCTCGGGTCGAAGATATAATCATAGGTCGTATCATATTCGCGCACTTCGGGCGTAACTTCAACTTCATCCTCATCTTCGTCCTCATCCCATTCTTCATCGTCAACATCTTGCTCGTACTCCGAATCAACATCTGGTTGTGTCATTTGAGATGGGGTTTCTGTAGAGACTTGTTCAGAATATGGTTGTGGAGTGTTAACAGGTTCTACATCAATGACATCTGACCCTTCCTCCAACTGTTTCAAGTATGCTCGCCCCTTATCGAGCATTTTACATACCCAAGGTAGTTTTTGTCCATGAATCCACATTGCATCAATATAACCTTCGCCCTTCAGTTTTTCAAGAATGGCTTTTATCTCGTAATCCTCCAAGTCTTCATACTTTGTATCGTCCTGAGTATCAACAGCACGGAGAACCAAAAGTTCGGGACTCACTCGATACCCCTTATCAGCACGACATTTCTTCAAGTACTTAATATAATTATTCATAACCGCACGGACAAGTGCGATGTCTGAATCAGAGATATAATCGAACAATGCCTCTGATTGTTTATTGAAACCTATTTCATGTGGAATAATGGCTTTGGCGTAAAACTGATATTCCCAATCCCAGTCCCATGTATCAGGGTCATCTCGATGTTCATTCTTGAATTGTTCAAACCTTATTTTTGTATAGTTGTCAAACTGTTCTCTGATATCTTTAGGGATTCCGCTTCTGTATTTAGTCAGTCGTTTTATCACAGTATCCATTCTGCTATTAAACTGCAACCAGTAAGCCACGATTCCAATTGCCACAATTGGGTTGTCATCTTTGTTTCTCTTGACATCATCCAATACCCCCGATTTCCCACGTGCCTGTTCAACGAATCGGTAGATGCCATCCCATTGGCAGATAGCCCCATGCTTCCCATTTCGCCATCCTTCATAATAAAACCGCATTTCGGTGGCAGAAATATAATTCAAAACGCTTTCTTCCATTTTATTATTGACAGGAGTCTGCTGGGGCTTATTGTCGGCAACAGATTTATCATCCTTATAGTGATGGAGAACATCCATAGCAAAGTCGCGTATTGTCTGGTCAAAATGCTTCATCAGGAATGTGTCTTTTACAAATTCCTCCTTCAACCCAGTTTTTTTCCAGAACAACTTATAGAGAACATCCTTTGCCTTTTTGAGTTTTTCATTATCCTCTTCTATATCGGCCCTAAAACTGACATATAAATAGGTTGCCCAGAGAATGACTTCCGATGTGAATGTATGCACCCTTCCGAGTACAATTTCATCGCCTAAATAAAGTAGGGAGGGTTTATTGTCATTCCATCCATGCTTGTAATTTCCCTCCTCCATACGGAGGATATAATCCTTGATGTTTGTCTCTGCATAGTCTTGGAGAGCGAAAGTAAAGATATCAGTTACTATCGACATCATGATGTATATAGGCAACACACCCTCCATACAATAAAGCCAAGTACGCTCATCCTCAAATTGGTCTTCATCATAGAGCCATTCGAGTGCATGGGCAAGGGACTTATCAAAATTCAGATGGTCACCTTTACCAAAATCAGAAGTGCTTTTATATCTTAGTCTCACTCTCAATTCCATATTCGTAACTTTTGCCTGCAAAGATACGATTTTTTTCTGGGATTATTGGTGTCTTATATTGCAAAATTGCATTGCATTGCATTTTTGCGGAAATTGAAGGAGGTGGAAAAGGAGTAAATAATAGGTAATTTTTAATATAACTTATTAATATATAGATACTTATACCATATCTATACTCTTTCCTTACTTTTTCCTGTTTCACCTAAAAACAAAAGCAATGCAATAATGCAATATAAAGTGCCTTTATCGTCGCGAAAGTTGTCAATATGTGAGTAGCAGGACTAAGTCATTTCCGACGAGATTACGGCTCGTCGATGGTGAGATTACGGCTCGCGCCCCACGAGATTACGGCTCGTGTTTTGGACTCAGTCAAAATCCTCAAAATCAAGTGATTGGTAATTGCTTGTTGTAATCAATTGGTTATTACCCTTGAGGACATCTATGACCATTTGAACAACAGCTTTTCCCATGTTGCAGGGGACGGCATTACCAATCTGTGTGTACTTCATCGACTGCGAACCTTGGAACTGATAGCCTTTTGGGAATGTTTGAATGAGCGCGGCTTCGGCCACGGTCAGGCGACGAAGGAATTTCGGAACTTCGGCCTTTTCGGGAGCGTTAGGATTAGCAAGCAAATTTTCAAAATATGTCTCGACCCAAGGTTTTGCATGACCATAGAGTTCGTTCTCGTCGATAATCGGGGTCTTATTGCCTCCCATCGAGGCAGGTAGCGTGGCTGAATAGCTGTCGAGACGAAGTGGACGACCGAGGCCGTTGAAAATCATGCCTGCATATGGAGTCTTACGCAGCACGGGGTTGTGGGCAAGGGTGATTTTAGCCCGGCAAATGTCTTGGTTGTTGCCTGTACCTGCACGGTCGAGCGTCAGCAGCACTTCGCGAAGGGATTTAGCGGGTTTGCGATAGGGCATAATCATCTTGGTGAGGTCGGGAACGAGATTTGAGTCACCTCGAAAACCGACGATGAAGATGCGCTCACGGGCTTGGGGGACATCGAAGTCCTTTGCATTGAGCACCATAAAATTGACGGAGTAGCCGAGGTCGCGCATGGACTGAATAAGCAGATTTCTTGTGCCCGCCCACTTCTGTAGCGTACCAAGAGCCTTAACGTTTTCCATGACAAAGGCGCGAGGCTTCAGCATAGCGAGGACAGAAAGATAGCTCCAAATGAGTTGGCTGCGCTTGTCGTTGGCATCCATCTTGCCAGCGACTGAAAAGCCTTGGCATGGGGGGCCACCGATGACCAGCGAAATGTCGGTGAGACCGTCAAGTTCCTTCATTTTCTCATTGATGTCGCCACAGACGATATGGTCGCCGATATTCACGCGATATGTCTGGCAGGCCTCCTTCATCACGTCGTTTGCCCAAACCACGTTGGCACCAGCTTGGATTGCGCCGATGTCCAAGCCGCCAGCACCCGAGAAAACCGATACGGTGCGAATGTCCTTGCTTTTGCCTGCCGTCATAATTATCGTTTGACCATGAAAATCGGTGCAAAGATACAAATAAATTTGCGAATAACGCTGTTTATCGAATCTTTTTTGTAATTTTGCGGGCAAAACTTCATCATTATGGATTTCGAAAAACTTCACAAGAAAGCCGCCAAGCGGAAGAACAGTTTTGTAGAAGCCCGCATCGGGCAGACATTGTACGACATTTGCCGTAACCCGAGGGTAAAGGCTCCCATTAGATATTTGATGTCGGGGCTTGTGGCTAAGATTGAAAAGCCACACATCAACCTGCGCAAACCCACGACCGCGCTGGGTGGAAATGATGCCTACGAGGGCAGAGGCTACGACGAGCGGATTGTTGAGCCATACGTCTTGAAGTATCAATTACCCTGCAATGCCACCACGGCATTCCTTACGCCATCGTTCCGTACCATCAACCGCCCTTTGGCTCGTGAAATGTTCGACAACAGCCGACCGCCCGAGCCATATCACAAGATGATGGACGTGATTGACTATGTTGAGCTTTATCCCGAAAAGGCAGAGTTGGTGCTTCTCGAAATCATCCGCAATCTTATCATCATCAAGGAGGAAAACGAGCAGAGACTTCATGATCAGCTTGCACAGATAAAGGCCGGAAGCGACCTAACCATGCTTTCGTCTGAGGAAATTGTCACACTCATAGAGCAGCATCTTCATTGCAAGAACTCCAGCCGTTTGCCCGTGCTTGTCGTTGCTGCTGCATACGCTTCAGTGAAGGACTTGGTGGGCGAGAGGGCGAAGGAGTTGCTGTCACATCAGGCTGCCGACCGTCAGACGGGTGCCTTGGGCGACGTGGAGATTACGCTTCTGACCGAAGAGAACACCATCACTTGCTACGAAATGAAGAGCAAAGCCGTGTTGAAGACCGACATTGAGAAAGGCATCGAGAAAATAGGCAAGCATGGCTCACACATCGACAACTATATTTTCATCACCACCGAGCCGATAGACCGTGAAGTGAACGACTACGCCAAGAGCCTTTACCGCGAAATGGGTACCGAGGTCGTTATCCTCGACTGCATCGGGTTCCTCCGCCATTTCCTGCACTTCTTCCACCGTCACCGCGTCCAGTTCCTCGACAATTATCAGGAGCTGGTGCTGAAAGAACCGACAAGTTCCGTTTCACAAGCATTGAAAGACGCTTTCCTCGCTTTGAGAGTGGCAGCGCAGGAATAAATTTTGTTTCATATATTCGTTATGTAAAAATAGCACAAATTAAATATGGCAAAGGAACATGTAGGCAGAACAAAGGCAACAGCTACCAAGACGCTGTATGCAGTAATGAAAGAAATAAGTCGTCGTGGTGGCAGCATACCCGCCAAAGAGCTTTATCCGTTTGTGGAAGCCAATGTGAGTCTCACAGATTGGGAAAAGGAGCCGGCTGGTAAGAACAAGTATATCCGATGGACAAACAGTTTTCAGTTCTACTCCATCAACTATGCCAAGGCTGGACTTATTGTCAAGAAGAACGGTATGTGGTATCTCACGCCTGAAGGTGAGGCTGCCCTCAAACTATCGCCTGAAGAGGTAATGGAAAAGGGTGAAGTGGCTTACCGTGAATGGCGAAAACTGAATCCTAGAGAGGACAAACACAACGATGAACCTACAGATGACAATGTTGAAAGAGATAGAACTGAGGAACTGAACATGTTGGAGTCGGATGCTCGCGAAGGTATCAGAAAGTTCATTGTCTCAAAGAGTCCGTATGAATTTCAGGACATGGTGGCAGCACTGCTGAGGGCCATGGGCTATCACACACCATTTATTGCACCGAAAGGCAAAGACGGTGGAATCGACATCACAGCATACTTAGACCCGCTGGGTGCAAAGACACCTCGTATTAAAGTGCAAGTGAAGCATAAGCCAGAAACAGCCATCGGTGCCTCTGACATCCGTGCCCTACTTGGTGTGTTGCGAGCAGGTGATATAGCACTTTTTGTTACGAGTGGAACGTTCTCATCAGATGCCAAGAACACCAGTACCAGCTCGCGTGAATTTATCCGTCTTATAGATGGTGACGAGTTTATCGATATGTGGCAGGAGTATTACGACAAGATGTCGGACGATGATAAGAACATGTTGCCCCTGAAGCGGATATCATTCTTGGGTAATAACGAGTGATATTGCAATATTGCATTGCATTTTTTTTATTTCTATCATCGAAGGACGATTCTTTTGTTATAACGGAAGAACCGTCCCTGTGTTATACAGAGTCACAAAATATCCTGACCCTCATGTGACATGAGCTCTTAATTGCACATTTCTTTAATAATCATCGACGGCGGGCAATCATACATCACCCGGGCATGGTTGGTGCGGATGAGCTGGCTGTCGAGACGCTGGCCGGTTGTGCGGTCGATGATGTCGCGATAGACCTCGCCGTTGCGATAGACCACTCCATCCTCTCGCGAGAAATATTCGTTCTCGGCATGGATATGGAAGGTATGGGGCTGCTGCTCCATGGCCCGCAATTCGCCGCATAGGTATTCATCATCCGTCCAAAGTCGGAGCTGATAGGTGTTTGGGGTATCGTTGCGGAAGCGGTAGTCGATGTAGTTGTAGGAGATGCTGGTGCCGGTGCCGAAGGGGATCTGCCGACCGAAGTCGGGAAAGAGGTCGAGTCCATCGTGGTGATGATGCTCCGTGATGGTCAGTTCGCTGTGCAGCACAAGCCAGTGGATGAGGTTCGACAGCTGGCACATGCCGCCGCCGATACCCTGCGAGGGTTTACCCTTGGCGATGGTCAGTCCCTCCTTGTAACCCTTCCGCTTGGTGGTGCGTCCAACGAGTTTCCAGACGGAAAATGTCTCGCCGGGCCGAATCACCAGTCCGTCGATATGCTTCACTGCCAAGGACAGGTTCGTCGCCTTGTTCTCCTGCAGCTGCATGTCGACATTGCCCAGCCGACGGCGGATGAGCGAGTTGTGGCGATAGACCACCACGGGCAGCGGCTCCTGCGTCCGCTCCCTGGCGAACCGCGTCTTCCGCAGCATATCCTGCACGTGGCGCTTCAGGATTTCTTTCTCCATCGACAAACGATAGGTGAAGGGCGATATTTCGCAAAATAGTTTTCTTTCCATTTCCTTGCAATAAGTTTGGCTGTGTGCCGTAGACTCTGTATCAATCGGCGATTCACTTCTCAGATATGCCCTTAACGTTGAAGTTCTTCCAGACGGGGGCGGCTTTGTACAGGTCCACGGACTCGTCGGGTACGTAGAGGCTTATAGTGTTTGTCTTTACCGACAGGAAAGTGGTGAGGTCTACTGCCGGCGGTGTTGTGCAGAGGCAGGTGATTTCTGTCAGACTTGGACACGCTGTAAAGACCGTCTTGCCGATGGTGGTAAGCTCGGCAGGGATGGTCACGCTGCGCAGTGCCGTGCATCCGATGAAGAAGCCCATCGTAATCTCAGTAATATGCGGAGGAAAGACTAGCGACTCCAGTTTCCGGCAAAAAGTGAAAGCAGCCATCCCTATCTTTGTGACAGACTCAGGCAGATTGACTTCCTTCAGCGACTCACAACTGGTAAATGCTGCATCCTCGATAGTGGTGAGACCCTCGGGGAGGGTCAGCGTCTCTAAATGGTTGGCATAGGAGAATGCGGCTTGGCCAATCGCTTTCACTGAGGCGTTCACGGTGTAAGTCTTGCTGGTCTTGCCGGCAGGATAGACAATAAGGGTATCCATGTCGGCAGTATAGACCACGCCGTCCTCCGAACGATAGGCGGTATTGGCGGGGTCGATGTTGATTTCATTCAATGAGTAGGACTGATAAAACATGCTATACTCGAGTTTAGACACGGAGGCAGGAATCGTAACCGATGTCAGGTATGCAAGATCTCGGAAGGCCCTTTTGTCGATGGTTTTCACGGTAGCAGGCACGGTGTATGTCGTGGCGGCCAACTTGGCTGGATACGTGATGATGCGCGTCTGGGCCTTGTCCATCAGCACGCCGTCGAAGGTAGCAAAGTGTTTGTTGCCCTCGTCCACGGTGATGCTCTCCAGTTCACGACACGCCTCGATGGCGCCTTCATCGAGGGTCGTCACGCTCTCAGGGATTTCGAGTGTAGTCAGCCCAAGAATGTCGTTAAAGGCCATGGAGCCTATTCTCTTCAGCGTATTTTTCGGGAGTTGCAGCGAGTTGATCGTTATATGACTGAATGCCCCGTCGCCTATGGCAGTCACGGCAAACTTAATACCGTCCTGCACCACGTAGTCAGGCACTACAATGTCGCCCTCATAATGACCAGTATTATCGGGCGCGGTTACTCTCGCCGTCTTGTCATCGTAGTTCAATATATAGTAGAGACCGTCGATGGTAGCGTATGCCTCCTTGTAGTAGAACTTGAGGAAGGGCTGCACGACGGGGGTTCTCAGATCCGTCTGGGTGATGTAGAACGTGGGCACCATCTCGCCCTGCGTGGCATTGGTGAGGACAGCCTCCACGGCCTTGCGGGCCATCTCGAACGTGTTCTGTGCCATGATGCCTTTGGGCATGGGGCTGGATTTAAACATCTCCTCGAGGAACTCACCATAGATATCAAACGTATAGACTTGCTTGCCGGCGTCCTTGAGCATGGGGATGGCGTCGACGAGAATGTTGCCGTTGAAGAAAACAAAGTCGTTATACTCATCCAGTACGGCCTGAATCTCTTCGTTTGCCTTGTCGCCCACCTGATAGATCACGGCATTTGGCTTCAGTGCCTTGAAGGCCTCGGCGCGCTCCATGCCAGGACTGTTGGTCGTGGCGAAGACGGCCACCTTGTTGGCTGTCACCTTCTCAGCCATCGCCTGACCGGCAGCAGTGTTGTCGGTGCCGAAGTAGGGACATGAGGCCAGCGGACTGGTGGCACTGACGGGTGAGTCGAGGATGATGACGGGGATGCCGCGCTCCTGGGCCAGTGCGGCCACCTCAGCTTCGGCACTCTCGCCGTTTGGTCCGTAGCTGGGCGTAAAGATGATGCCCTTCAACGCCTTGCCGCCGAGCTTGCGCAGTTCTTCCACGGCGGCAAGCTGCTCTTCGTAGGCGCTTTCTGCCGAAGTAGCGTAGTAATAGGCCTCGAGGTCCTTCTCCTGGCAGACGTCGCGGAACGCCGTCTCAATCTGGCGGAAGTAGTCAATCTGTCCGTTCTTCACTATCATGGCGATACCCGATGCGCCAGTCTCACCGTCCACGGGGTTGTCAATTTTTGTACACGCCGTGAATACCATTGCGCCGCAGATCAGGGTAGCGGCCATCACCCATTGAAATAACCTTTTCATAATAATTCGGTTTTAATATTGGTGTATTATATTGAATGTTCTGATTTTCTCCAGCATGGCGGCAGACCAGGCGGAGTCGCCCGCTATCTGGTAGCGAAAATGTCCCGTAGCTGAGGGGGTAAAGATGGTGACACATTCGGGGGTGACGGTCAGGGTGCCGCGTTCGGAGAGGGTGAAAAGATGATCGCCCTCGACAGCCTGAATGGTCGGCATCACGTCCCACATGCGCTGGCCCGTGTTGCAGTTGCAGGTCATATACACTTGTTTGATAGGGTGAGTGTCCGTCCATGATACATCGCCGATGACTTGTTCTGGCGTGTATTCCACGGTCTGCCCCGCCTCCATCGGCGAGAATACCATATCGACATCCGTGGGCCAGAGACGGAAGAACTCTTGTGCGAAGTCGGCGCCTTGTGCAAAGTTGAAGTCTGGCTCTTCGGCCTCGCCAAACACACCGCCCTGCATATAGATGCACTTCACCTTCCGTCGCACCAGTTCTACACCGTTGAGCGGCGAGTATTCATCGCCTTCCGACTGTAGCAACTGTGCCAGACAGGTGACGAAGCCGGTACATAGGATGCTTACCGAGTGGTCGGACTGCGCGGCTAAGAGCCGACGGTAGAGCTGCCAGCCGTCGGGCAACGTGCTATAGTCTGTGACGGTACGGTGAAACATTGGCTGTCCATTACCATCCTGCATATCTGCAACATGTGCATAGTCTATCCACACCATAGGGTTGTCGATGCCTTCACGGACGAGTCCGATGGGCACATTCCCGTGACCAAAGTACGTGTTCATCACATCTGTAAACACAGCGTTCTGTTCGCCTTCGCGGTCTACCACCACACCCAACAATCGGCATAGTCCCTGCTCCTCATAGCGGTAGAGCATCTCCAGTGCAAACAGGTCGTCGGTCGAAGAACCGATGTCGGTGTCGAGTATGATCAGCGGCATGCCCACATACTCCTGTGGACTATCAGAATTATCCCTGTTACTACACGACATGAAAAGCATCATGCCGAAAAGTGCAAGAATGGTAACGTGTATCCAATGTTTTAACCTTTTCATACGTACCTTATTTATTTTTACTTTTAACCTTTATCTCACCTCGTTGACTTTGGTGTCGTATCAGGTATTCGCCCGATGTTCAATGAAAAACTGGAAAGGTTGGTCGGTAATTGTTATAGTTTTTATCCGCAGGGGAAACACGCTACAAAGATACACATTATTTTTTAATTCCCGCACGTTTCACCGAAAAAAGTGTAGAAATACTTGCAAGTTTCATAAAAAGTACTTATCTTTGCAGCGAAAAAGAAACATTGAATATTAACTGGATATATCTCGTTTTGGCACTGGCGGTGGTGTTGACCGTCGTGCAGATGGTGTGGCGGTTGCTCAAGCGGAAACACGACTACGCCCTGGTCAGTGAGCGTGTACATCTTTTGCAGGAAGACCGCTATGCTTTCCTCATTGACCGCAAGTTCAGGGTGAAGGAAACCAATTTTTACGAGTTGAATGAGAATATACAGGATGACCAGCCATACGTGCTGGGCAATGTGCTCCACTGCCAGAACGGTTGCGACTCGGGATTGTGTGGAACGGGCATCGCCTGCGACACCTGTCCCATCCGTATGGTTATCCGAAACGCCTTTAAGTTGAAGCGTGGCTTTGAACGTGTGGAGGCCACCATGCATCTGTATGATGAGCATCATCAGGTGCAACAGGCGGATGTGAGCATGGACGGCGAACTGGTTTATATCGGTCGCGAGCCGCATCTGGTGGTGAAAGTGAAAAAGAAAGTGAAAAGTGAATAGTGAATAAGTAAGTTATGGTATACAATGAAATCGGAAAAACCGGCATGAAGGTATCGAACCTGAGTTTCGGTGCTTCGTCGCTGGGTGGTGTGTTCCACAGCATCCGTGAGGAAGAGGGTATCAAGGCTGTCTATACGGCGGTGGAGAACGGTATGAATTTCATCGATGTGTCGCCCTACTATGGCCATTATAAGGCTGAGACGGTGTTGGGCAAGGCCTTGAAAGGCATTCCCCGCGACAAATATTACCTCTCGACGAAGGTGGGACGCTATGGTAAGGATGGCGTGAACCTGTGGGATTACTCTGCCAAACGCGTGACTGACAGTGTCTACGAGAGTATGGAACGTCTGAACATCGATTATATCGACCTGATCAATGTACACGACATTGAGTTTCAGGGCGACCGCGAGGGTGGATTGCAGCTGATAGTAGACGAGACACTGCCGGCTTTGGTGGAACTGAAGAAGAAAGGTGTGGTGGGCCACGTGGGTATCACCGACCTGCAGCCCGAGAACCTGAAGTGGGTGATTGAGCATGTGGAGGACGGTACCGTGGAGAGCATCCTCAACTTCTGTCACTACAGCCTGAACGACACGTTGCTGGCCGATTTCCTCGGTTTCTTCGAGCAGCACGGTGTGGGTGTGATCAATGCCTCGCCGTTCTCGATGGGACTGTTGTCGAGCCGTGGCGCACCGGCATGGCATCCGGCCTCGAAGGACCTGCGAAATGCCTGTGCCAAGGCGGCGGAATACTGTCTGGAGGTGGGCTACCCGATAGAGAAGCTCGCCGTGCAGTTCTCTACCAGTCTGAACCCGCGCATCGCCACAACACTCTTCAGTAGTGCTAACCCGCTGAATGTGCTGAAGAATATTGAGTATGTGAACGAACCGATGGACCTGGACCTTGTAGCGAAGGTACAGGAGATCATCGGTGACCAGATGTTTGTCCGCTGGAAGAACAGTTAAGTTGATTTATAAAGACAACAATGATGTAATAGAAACAACGAATTAAGACGAATTACACGAATGAAACGAATGATAATGAAGAAACTAATTACCATAATTGACCATAATTTGCCATAATATATTATGGATATTACGAGTTATTACGGCAATTAGTTTCAAACAATCCAATTCGTTAAATTCGTCTTAATTCGTTGTTTAAAAAGAATAATATGGTAATAATCGACGCGCATAGTCATTTGTGGCTGAGGCAGGACACGAGCTGGGACGGGAAACCCATCAGGTCGCTGAAGAACGGGCGGAGTATCTTTCTCGGTGAGGAGGTGCAGATGATGCCGCCCTTTATGATAGACAGTCAGAACTCCGCTGAGGTGTTCCTGTCGAACATGGACTACGCTCAGGTGGGGGCTGCCGTGGTGGTGCAGGAGTTTATCGACGGTTTGCAGAACGACTATCTGGAAACGGTGCAGAAACAATATCCCGACCGTTTCCTCTGCTGTGGCATGCCTGACTACCGTCAGCCCGGGTTCTTTGGCCAGGCTGAGGAACTGATCTTGCAGCGTGGTTTCAGAGGGATTGCCATCCCCGGTCATCGGCTGCTGGGCAAACCCCTGACTGACGACGAGATGATGCGGATGTTCCGGCTGATGGAGCAGAAGGACGTGGTGCTGAGCATCACCCTCGAAGACGGCGACCGACAGGTGGGCGAGTTGGCTGAGGTGATCAGCGAGTGTCCCAGGCTCCGCATCGCTATCGGTCACATGGGTATGGCCAATCCCCCACAGACACCTTGTTGGGAGAATCCCAGCTGGCGTCCCCAGATTGCTTTGGCACAAAACCCGCAGGTCATGATCGAGATGGGGGGCATCACATGGCTCTACAACTCTGAGTTCTACCCCTTCCCCTCGGCCATCCGTGCCATCCGTGAGGTGGGCGACATCGCAGGTTATGACAAACTGATGTGGGGCAGCGACTATCCCCGCACCATCACCGCCATCACCTACCGTATGTCGTACGACTTCATCCTCAAGTCTGCTGAGCTTTCCGACGCTGACAAATGCCGGATTCTCGGTGAGAACGCCCTGCGCTTCTACGGCTTCACTGCGCTCCCGGAACTGCCTTATATAAAGAATATGTCAGAATAATAACAACTATACAAAACAAATCAAATCAAACAATGAAAACAAACTATCCTAAAATTGGTATCCGGCCTACGATCGACGGTCGTCAGGGCGGTATCCGTGAAGGCCTGGAAGAGAAAACGATGAATCTGGCCAAGGCTGTAAAGAACCTGATCGAGACGAACCTGAGGAACGGTGACGGCTCGAAGGTGGAGTGTGTCATTTCGAATACGACGATAGGCAGGGTGGGTGAGAGTGCCGCCTGTGCCGAGCAGTTCGAGCGTGAAGGTGTGGGTTCGACCATCACCGTGACCTCGTGCTGGTGCTACGGTTCGGAAACAATGGATATGAATCCGCACTATCCGAAAGCGGTGTGGGGTTTTAACGGTACGGAGCGTCCGGGAGCCGTGTATTTGGCTGCTGTGCTGGCCGCTCATGCCCAGAAGGGACTGCCTGCATACGGCATCTACGGCCACGATGTGCAGGACCTGGACGACAACACCATCCCCGAGGATGTGGCAGAGAAGATTCTACGTTTTGCCCGTGCTGCCCAGGCTGTGGCCACGATGCGGGGCAAGAGCTATCTGAGTCTGGGCAATACCTGTATGGGTATCGCGGGTTCGATTGTCAATGCCGACTTCCTGCAGCAGTATCTCGGTATGCGTACGGAGTATGTGTCGCTGGTAGAGATACTCCGTCGTGTGGATTTTGGCATCTACGATAAGGAGGAGTTTGAGAAGGCCATGGCCTGGGTCGACAAATACTGCAAGCCTCAGGAGGGGCATGACTATAATGAGGACCGTCCGCTGTTCCCCGGTGTGCCGATGACTACCTTCAACGGCAAGGGTAAGGGCAAGAACCGTCAGGAGAAGGACGAGGACTGGGAGTTTACCGTGAAGACGATGATGATTATCCGCGACCTGATGCAGGGCTCAGACCGATTGTTGGAGATGGGCTATAAGGAAGAGGCCATCGGCCACAACGCCATCGCCGCTGGTGTGCAGGGGCAGCGTCAGTGGACGGACTATAAGCCCAACTTCGACTTCCCCGAGTCGATGATGTGTACTTCTTTCGATTGGAACGGTCCGCGTGAGGCCTTTACGCTGGCTACGGAGAATGACTTCCTGAACGGTATGTCGATGTTGTTCGGTCACCTGTTGACGAACCGTGGCGTGATGTTCTCGGATATCCGTACTTATTGGAGTCCGGAGGCTGTAGAGCGTGTGGCAGGTAAACGGCCTGAGGGTGCAGCTGCCGGTGGTTTCATCCACTTGATTAACAGTGGTGCTACAACATTGGATGCTACGGGTGCCATGAGCGACTGTCAGGGTCAGCCCACCATCAAACCCTTCTGGGAGATGAAGGATGAGGATATGGAGGCTTGTCTGAAGGCCACCTCGTGGATGCCTGCCGACAGAGACTATTTCCGTGGTGGTGGCTATTCGAGTCACTTCCTGACGAAGGGCGGTATGCCGATGACGATGCTCAGACTGAATCTCGTAGCAGGACTCGGCCCTGTGCTGCAACTGGCAGAAGGTTGGACGGTGGATCTGCCGGAGGATGTGAACGATATCCTTGACAAGCGTACCGATCCCACCTGGCCGACGACCTGGTTTGCCCCGAGGCTCGACCCCACGAAGGATGCCTTCAAGGATGTCTACTCAGTGATGAACAACTGGGGTGCCAATCATGGTGCCATCTGTTACGGACACGTGGGTGCCGACCTGATCACGCTCTGTGCCATGCTGCGTATCCCCGTCTGTATGCACAATATTGCCGATAAGGACATCTTCCGTCCCTCCTGCTGGAACGCTTTCGGCATGGATAAGGAAGGTGCTGACTATCGTGCTTGTGCTAATTTCGGACCAATATATAAGTAAGTTTATAGTTTAAGGTTTATAGTTTAGAGTTTATAGTTTAGAGATGGAAAAGAAGAAACTGATACCGAAGAAGTATCTGCTGACGTTTATTCTCGTCACCTCGTTATTCGCCCTCTGGGGCTTTGCCAATGATATCACCAACCCGATGGTGGCGGCTTTCCAGACTGTTATGGAATTGTCGGCAGCCAAAGCGTCGCTGATTCAGTTTGCCTTCTATGGCGGCTATGCCACGATGGCCATACCGGCCGCCCTGTTCATCAGACGGTATTCTTATAAGAGCGGTATCCTGCTGGGTCTGGCACTTTATGCCATCGGCGCGTTCCTTTTCATACCCGCTGCCAACTACCAGCAGTTCTCCTTCTTCTGCATCTCGCTGTATATTCTGACTTTCGGTCTGGCCTTCCTGGAGACAACGGCTAATCCGTTCATCCTCTCCCTGGGTGACAAGGAGACCTCTACCCGCAGACTGAATATGGCACAGGCCTTCAACCCAGTGGGTTCGCTGAGTGGTATGGCTGTGGCCTCGTTCATCGTGCTGCCACAGTTGTGGAGTGACCGTCGCGATGAGGCGGGACAGATCATCTTCCCCCTGCTGAGTGAGACTGAGAAGGCTGACATCCGTCTGCACGACCTGGCTGTGATCCGTGATCCGTATGTGGCCATCGGACTGGTGGTACTCATTGTGCTGGCTGTGATCGCTATTACCAAGATGCCGAAGACGCAGAGCGAGGAAGAGAAGGCTGCAGGCAATACCAATAGTGTAGGAACAACGCTCAGTAACCTCTGGCACAACACCATCTATCGTGAGGGCGTGTTTGCCCAGATGTGCTATGTGGCTGCGCAGATTATGGTGTGGACGTTTATCATCCAGTATGCCGACCACCTGGGTATTAACAAGGCCAAGGCCCAGATGTTTAATATCTGTGCCATGTCGTTGAACCTGACGGGACGTTTTGTGGGAACCTATTGCATGAAGTGGGTGAACACACGTAAACTGTTGACGGTGTTTGGCATCTGTGCCAGCATCTTCACGCTTGGTGCTATCTGTATCGAAGGTATGCTTGGCTTGTATTCGTTAGTGGCTATCAGCTTGTTTATGAGTATCATGTTCCCCAGCATTTATGGTATTGCCCTTGAGGATGTGGATGCGAAGGATACCCACCTCGGTGCTGCCTTCCTGGTGATGGCTATCGTGGGTGGTGCCCTGATGCCGCCGTTGCAGGGACTGATCATCGACCAGCAGGTGATCTTCGGTCATCCGGCTGTCAACGTGTCATTCGTACTGCCGTTGATTTGTTTCCTGATCATCATCTGCTATGGTTACAGGTCATATAAGAAAGGTAAAATAATCACGACAACGAATTAAAACGAATTTCACGAATAATAATGAAGAAACGAATTGCCATAATTTACCATAATATATTATGGATATTACGAGATATTACGGCAATTAGTTTTTTTAAAAACAATTAGTGTAATTCGTCTAAATTCGTTGTTTAAAAAAGAATATAGAAATGAAAGCAATTCAGATTAGTGAGCCTTCGGTGATGAAGGTGATTGAGATGGCCGAGCCACAGATGGGCGACGGCGAAGTGTTGTTGAAAATGAGATATGTAGGTTTCTGCGGTAGCGATCTGAACACCTTCCGCGGTGGCAACCCGATGGTAAAGATGCCTGTGGTGCCCGGTCATGAGGTCGGCGCAGAGATTGTCAGCGTGGGTAAGAATGTGCCCGATATGCTGAAGCCCGGCATGATTGTGACCGTGAATCCCTATACCAACTGCGGCAAGTGTGCTTCATGCCGTAACGGTAGGGTGAATGCCTGTGAGCACAACGAGACGCTCGGTGTGCAGCGTTGGGGTGCCATGCGCGAACTGCTTGTGCTGCCCTGGGAGAAAGTGATTCCCGCTGAGGGCTTAGATCCCCGTACCTGTGCCCTGATAGAGCCGATGAGTGTGGGCTTCCACGCTGTGAACCGTGCCCAGGTGACGGATATCGATGTGGTGATGGTGATTGGTTGTGGTATGGTGGGTATGGGTGCCGTGGTGCGTGCTGCCCTGCGTGGTGCTACCGTCATTGCTGCCGACATCGATGATGAGAAGCTGGCACTCGCCAAGGAAATGGGTGCTACGTATGTGGTGAATACCAAGACAGAGGATGCTCATGCCCGTCTGCAAGAACTGACTGGTGGTTTCGGGCCTGATGTAGTGATTGAGGCTGTGGGTAGTGTTCCTACTTATCAGATGGCTATCAATGAGGTGGCCTTTACGGGACGTGTGGTCTGCATCGGCTATGCGAAGAGTGAGGTGTCGTTCCAGACGAAATACTTCGTACAGAAGGAACTCGATATTCGTGGCTCGCGTAATGCTCAGCCTTCTGATTTCAGGGCTGTGATTCACTATATGCAGAAACTGTCAGGAGACGGGAGTCTGGAGTCAGTAGTGGATAGACTGATCAGTGGCGATGTGGCACCGGAGCAGGCCCTTGAGGCCATGCAGCAGTGGGCGGAGAATCCTGGGAAGGTGTTCCGTATACTGGTGCACTTTTAAAGTGAATAGTTAATAGTATTGACGGATGAGACGGGTTGCGCTTCTGCTTAGTATGCTGATGGGGTTGTGCTCTGTGGGGGCTCAGGAAACCATCAATATAGCAGGTGACTGGGAATTGTCGTTGGGTGATTCCCTGCACTATAACGATTATGTGGTACTGCCAGGGTCGTTGCTGACCAACGGCAAGGGTGACCCTGTATCGGTGAAGACCCAGTGGACGGGCTCACTCTATGATTCGTCGTACTATTTCAACCCCTACATGGAGAAGTATCGGGTGGAGGGCAATATGAAGTTCCCCTTCTTCTTGACGCCCGAGACGCACTATGTGGGCTATGCGTGGTATAAGAAGAGCGTTTATGTGCCCTCATCGTGGAAGCGCAGAAGGGTGGTTCTCTTCTTGGAACGTCCACATATCGAGACAACAGTCTTTGTAAACGGTGTGAAGGTGCAGCATCAAACGTCGCTCTCTACACCCCATGAGTGTGACATCACCCGATGGATCGTGCCCGGACAGCGTAACAATATCGCTATCTGTGTGTATAACGGTATTGAGAATGTGTGTGTGGGTCAGGACTCCCATTCGGTGACCGATCAGACACAAGGTAACTGGAATGGTATCGCCGGGCGTATGGAATTGCAGAGTACCCCGAGTGATATTTTTATTAAGAAGGTCAGACTGACACCTTATATGATGACTGGACAAGTGCGGGTCGATGTGGAGATTGGCGGTTCACAACTGTATCCCCGTACAAGTCTCAACCAACAGGATTTTCCACGAATGCATATTGTGGTGGTGCCTGACAACCAGCCTGATTCGGTGGTGAGAGAGATTGTTACCGGTGTCTATGAACCGAAGTCCTCTTTCATGGTGTCATTGGGTGAGGAGGTGTCTATCTGGAATGAGTTCTTTCCGCAGCTTTACCGTATCGGTATGAGTGTGGGCCGTGACTATTACGAGACCACTTTTGGTATGCGTGGCATCGGTGTGGATGGGCGACAGATTATGATCAACGGCCGTCCTGTATGGATGCGCGGAACGGTGGAAAACTGTTGTTTCCCCGAGACGGGCTATCCTCCCATGGACGAGGAATCGTGGTTGAAGATATTCCGGAAATGTAAGGCCTACGGTCTGAACCACATGCGTTTCCACAGCTATTGTCCTCCGGAGGCGGCTTTTGCCGCAGCCGATAAGGTGGGATTCTATCTGCAGCCCGAGGGTCCGACGTGGCCCAATCATGGTGTGAAACTGCGTAAGGGACAGAAAATCGACCAATATCTGTTGGAAGAGTCGAAACGCATCGTTGACACTTACGGTCATCACCCCTCGTTCGTGATGATGGCAGCAGGTAATGAGCCGGCAGGCGACTGGGTGAGTTACTGCAACGACTGGGTGAAGGAAATGAAGAAATACGATCCTGCACGCCTTTATTGCGGGGCATCGGTCGGTGGTGGCTGGGCTTGGGATGACGGCTCGGAGTATCATGTGAAGGGTGGGGCACGCGGTCTGGACTGGGACCGGCATGCACCGCACTCCGATGATGACTATTACGACCAGATCGTCCGTCCGCGGAACTACAAGGATACGGCTGAGAACAACTCGCCCATTATCGCTCACGAACAGGGACAATGGTGTGCCTTCCCCGATTTCAAGGAGATATCGCAGTATACGGGTGTCTATAAGGCCAGGAATTTCGAGATCTTCCGCGATCTGTTGCGTGACAACGGTATGGAACAGCAGGCAGAGAAATTCCTGATGGCGAGTGGAAAACTGCAGACACTCTGTTATAAGTATGAGATCGAACGCAATTTGCGTACGAAGGACTATGCCGGTTTCCAGTTGTTGGCCCTCAACGACTACAGCGGACAAGGAACGGCTCTGGAGGGCGTGTTGAATGTGCACTGGAAGGAGAAAGGTTATACCAATGAGAAGGAGTGGCAGGAGTTCTGTAATAGGATTGTGCCGTTGGCGAAGTTCCCTAAATTCGTCTATGCCGCTGATGATACGTTGAAAGTGCCCGTTGAAGTGTATAACGCCTTTATAACAGCCGTTGACTCCGTGCGCAGTTCCTATTATATTACCGATGAGCAGCAGCAAGTGGTGGGTGGTGGTGCCCTCGCTGTCGGCAGGCTGCCGGTAGGAAAGAACCTGGAACTGGGAACGGTTGTCTTCCCGCTCGACAAGATTACTAAACCCTCGAAGTTGACGCTGACAGTCAGTTTAAGTGGCGTGTTCCAGAACCATTGGGATTTCTGGGTTTATCCGAGTACTCAGAATAATCCGAATACTCAGAATAATCCGATTTTTATGGCGGATTCGCTGGATGCGGAGGCATTGGACGTGCTGAGGAAGGGCGGTAAGGTGTTGTTGACGGCGGCTGGAAAGGTGCGCTATGGACGTGATGTGGTGCAACACTACCTGCCCGTGTTTTGGAATACCTCATGGTTTAAGATGCGTCCGCCACATACCACAGGTGCCTACATCGACAAGCAGCATCCGCTCTTCAAGTATGACTTCCCCACCGATGATTGGAGCAACCTGAACTGGTGGGAGCTGTTGAACCGTGCTCAGGTGATGAACCTGGCGGAATTCCCCAAGGATTATCAGCCGCCGATACAACCCATCGATACTTGGCATGTCAGTCGTAAACTGGGTATGCTGGTGGAAGCTAAGGTACTGAAAGGCAGACTGTTGATGACGACGATGGATATCAGTTCTGATCTGGAGCACCGTTTGGTGGCCCGTCAGATGCGACAAGCCATTCTCGCCTATATGGAGAGCGACGACTTCCAGCCCTCGCTGACCCTCCAGCCCAAGGTGATCAGCGACCTCTATACCAAGGATGCACCCAAGGTTGACATGTTTACTAATGATTCGCCCGACGAACTGAAACCCAAATTGAAATAGATAACCAAGCATTATGAAACGATTTGCCTTTAAGATGTACCTCAAACCGGGGTGCGAACAAGAATATGAGAAGCGTCATGCTGCCATTTGGCCGGAACTCGTGAAGATGATTAAGGATGGTGGTGTGAGTAACTACAGTATCTTCTGGGACAAGGATACCAATATCCTCTTCGGCTATCAGGAGTGTGAGGGAGAGGGCAACTCTCAGGATACTGAGAATGTGGACCCTATTACCCAGAAATGGTGGGATATGATGGCCGATATCATGGAGGTGAATCCTGACAATTCGCCGGTGACCATACCCGTTCAGGAGGTGTTTCATCTGGACTGACCTTGACCTATCTTAATTTTAACAAGGATTAATCAATTTTTTCGGGAGAAAAATGAGGGATTAATCCAGGGATTTTGTAACTTTGCACCCTCATTGCATTTATTTATAACGTTATAAAAGAAAATATGGCTGAAACAAAGAAGATTAAGACCGCCTTGGTGTCGGTATTCCACAAGGACGGACTGGATGAATTGCTCAAGAAACTGAATGAAGAGGGCGTGAAGTTCCTGTCGACAGGCGGTACGCAGAAATTTATTGAGTCACTCGGCTATGAGTGTCAGAAAGTAGAGGATGTGACAACCTATCCCTCTATTCTTGGCGGCCGTGTGAAGACGCTCCATCCGAAGGTGTTCGGAGGAATCCTTGGACGTCGTGACAACGAAGGTGACCAGGCTCAGATGAAGCAGTATGAGATTCCTGAGATTGATTTGGTGATTGTTGACCTTTATCCTTTTGAGCAGACAGTGGCCAGTGGCGCTTCCGAAGAAGATATCATCGAGAAGATTGATATCGGTGGCATCTCACTGATCCGTGCCGGTGCAAAGAACTTTAACGATGTGCTGATTGTGCCGAGCAAGGCCGAATACGGTGTGCTTCTCGACATCTTGAATCAGCAGGGCGCAGAGACCACCAAGGCCCAGCGCCGTATGTTTGCCACACGTGCCTTTGGTGTCAGCAGTCATTACGACACCGCTATTAATCAGTGGTTTGAGAAAAAGTAAAAAGGTAAAAAAGTAAAAAGGTAAAAAAAGTAAAATGGGATTTTTTAGTTTCGTTCAGGAGATTGCAATGGACTTGGGAACGGCCAATACCATCATTATCAGTGATGATAAGATTGTGGTAGACGAGCCTTCAGTGGTAGCACTCGACCGTCGTACAGACAAGATGATTGCCGTAGGTGCCAAGGCCAAGATGATGTATGAGAAGACACACGATAACATTCGTACCATCCGTCCGCTTCGCGACGGTGTGATTGCAGACTTCTCTGCTTGTGAGCAGATGATGCGTGGTTTGATAAAGATGGTACATACCAGTAGTCGTCTGTTCTCACCCTCACTGCGTATGGTGATTGGTGTACCTTCCGGTTCTACGGAGGTGGAGTTGCGTGCCGTCCGCGATTCTGCGGAGCATGCCGATGGTCGTGACGTCTATCTGATTTTCGAACCTATGGCTGCCGCTATCGGTATAGGTATCGATGTTGAGGCCCCGGAAGGTAATATGATTGTTGATATCGGTGGCGGTTCTACCGAGATTGCCGTGATTTCACTGGGTGGTATCGTCAGCAACAACTCCATCCGTACGGCTGGCGACGACCTGACAGCCGATATCCAGGAGTATATGAGCCGTCAGCATAATGTGAAGGTCAGTGAGCGTATGGCCGAGCGTATCAAGATTCATGTGGGTTCAGCCCTCACAGATCTGGGTGAGGATGCGCCTGAGGACTTTGTGGTGCATGGTCCTAACCGTATCACTGCCCTGCCTATGGAGGTGCCTGTCTGCTATCAGGAGATTGCGCATTGTCTGGACAAGACCGTATCGAAGATTGAGAACGCCGTGCTGTCTGCACTCGAAAATACACCGCCTGAGTTGTATGCTGATATCGTGAAGAATGGTATCTATCTCTCTGGTGGCGGTGCCCTGCTGAGAGGTCTCGACCGTCGTCTGCAGGATAAGATCAATATTCCGTTCCATGTGCCTGAGGATCCCCTCCACAGCGTGGCCAAAGGTGCTGGTATCGCACTGAAGAATATCGATCGTTTCAGCTTCCTGATGAGGTGAACAATCTGCTGGATTTCCTGAGGAAGTATCATCATTGGCTCCTTTTCGTGTTCCTGGAAGTTGTCAGTGCTGTGTTGCTGTTTAAATATAACAGTTATCAGGGCAGCGTATGGCTTTCATCTGCCAATGTGGCGGTGGGAAAAGTGTATGAACTGGAGAGTGATGTTACTTCTTTTTTCAGTATGATGCGTGCTAATGAAGAATTGACCCTGCGCAATTTCTATCTGGAAAGGCAGGTGGACCAGTTGCGGCGCCTCTATACCGAGGCTACGCATGACACCACGGTGATAGAGCGTCAGGAACTGCAGTTCCTTAGCCAGTATAAGCTCATTCCTGCGAAGGTTGTGTCGAATACCATTCACAAGCCTGACAATCTGATGACGATTGACAAGGGAGCAGCCGATGGTGTGGATGTGAACATGGGCGTGGCGAGTGGTAACGGTGTTGTCGGTGTGGTATATCTCGTATCCGAGCATTATTCGGTGGTGATTCCCGCTTTGAATGCGACGATGTCGCGCATCAGCTGTTCGATTCGGAATAGTAATTATTTCGGCTATCTGCGATGGAGTGGAGGCGATCCTGCCATTGCCTATCTGGAGGATGTGCCTCGTCATGCCCGTTTTAAGAAAGGGGAATGGGTCGTGACCAGCGGCTATTCTTCTATTTTCCCCTCTGGTGTGCTGGTGGGACAAATCGAGAAGGTGTTTAATTCCGCCGACGGATTGTCGTATAAGTTGCAGTTGCGTCTGAGCACTGATTTCAGTTGTTTGCGTGATGTCTGTGTCATCAGTGATAAACGGGTTGGTGAGCAGGTGAAGTTGTTGGAAGCAGCCCGCGACTCCATGGCGTTGACGAACAGATAAGAGGTGAGAAATAAGAGGTAAGAGAATAGAGATGTCAGTAGATTTCTTCAAACGGTTGGGATGGTTCGTCGTCCTTTGTATGGCTCAGGTATTGATTCTGAACCATATTCATCTGTTTGACATTGCCATTCCCTTGTTGTATGTCTATTTTACCATTACTTTCCGTCGGGGTACGCCTAAGTGGATGATCCAGTTGTGGAGTTTTGCCTTGGGACTGGCTATCGATGTATTCTCAAACACCCCGGGACTAGCTTCTGGTTCACTGACGCTGATTGCCGCCATCCAACCATATCTGTTGGAATTGTTTGTTCCACGTGATTCCATGGAAAATCTGGAAGTTTCGATTTCAAGTTTAGGCATCGGGAAGTTCATTACTTTTAGTGCTGTCTTGCTGGTGGTCTATTGTCTGGTGTTCTTTGCCTTGGAGGCATTCAGCTTCTATAATTGGGAGTATTGGCTGGTGTGTGCAGGGGCCAGTTCGCTTCTGACATTTTTTTTGATGATGGCAATCGAAAGTGTTCGTGCGAAGTGAAGGATAAGAACAAAAACGATCTTGCTGAAAGGAAGTATGTCATTGGTGCGGTGGCCGTCTTGATTGTGGTCGTCTATATCATCCGTCTCTTTACGCTACAGATTACCAGTGATGACTACAAGAAAAGTGCCGACTCGAATGCCTTCCTGAAGAAGGTGGATTTTCCTTCGCGTGGTAGTATCTCCGACCGGAATGGCAAGCTGTTGGTTTTTAACCAACCTGCTTACGACATCATGGTGGTGATGAACGAGGCGAAGGACCATTTAGATACCCTTGATTTGTGCAATGCCCTGAATATCACGAGGGAGGAGTTCGACCGCAGGATGGCGACCATCAAGGATAAATCGAAAAATCCTGGCTATTCGCGCTTTACGCAACAGTTGTTCCTGCCACAGCTGAGCGATAAGGACTTCAGCATTTTCCAAGAGAAGATGTTCCGTTTCCCAGGTTTTTATGTGCAACGTCGTACTATTCGTCAGTATCAGTACAATTTGGCAGCCCATATCCTGGGCGATGTGGCAGAGGTGTCGCCGGCAGATATCGAGGAAGACGATTACTATCAGCCCGGCGATTATATCGGAAAGTTGGGCGTGGAACGTTCCTACGAGAAACAGTTGCGAGGTGAGAAGGGTATACAGATTCTGTTACGCGATGCCCACGGACGTATTCAGGGACGTTACCAGAATGGCGCCCTCGACCGCAAGCCAGTGCCGGGTAAGAACCTGACGCTGAGCATCGATTATGAACTGCAGGCTTTGGGTGAACGGTTGTTAGAGGGTAAGATCGGTAGTATCGTGGCCATAGAACCCTCTACGGGTGAAGTGCTGTGCATGGTATCTTCACCCTCTTATGATCCTCGTATGATGGTGGGCCGTGAACGCAGTAAGAACCACCGCATCCTGAGTCAGGATCAGTGGAAACCCTTGCTCAATCGTAGTATCATGGGCCTCTATCCCCCGGGTTCTACTTTTAAGACTTCACAGGGTCTCACTTTCCTTTCCGAAGGCATCATCACCCCTTCCACCCCTTTCCCCTGTGGACACGGCTTCAACTTTAAAGGTCTGCATGTTGGCTGTCACGGCCACGCCTCTCCACTGGCCATCGTACCTGCCCTCAGTACTTCTTGTAATGGTTTCTTCTGTTGGGGACTCTATCATATGATCAATACCAACATCTCCAAATACGGTACGGTGCAGAATGCGATGAATACCTGGCGCGATTATATGGTCAGCATGGGATTCGGCTATAAGTTGGGTATTGACCTTCCTGGCGAGAAGCGTGGCTTGATTCCCAATGCCCAGTTCTATGACAAGGCTTATAAGGGCTCTTGGAATGGTCTGACTGTTATCTCTATCTCCATCGGACAGGGTGAGGTGCTGCTGACGCCTCTTCAGATAGCCAATCTCGGTGCGACGATAGCCAACAGAGGCTACTACTACGTACCCCATGTGGTGAGGAAGGTCCAGGGAGAACCCCTCGACACCGCCTTTACCCGTCGTCATTTCACGAAGGCCAACCGTCAGTCATATGAATATGTGGTGAAGGGTATGCGTTCGTCGGCTCTGGGTGGAACCTGTAAGGCTTTGGCCCGTTATGATTTTGTGCCCTGTGGCAAGACGGGTACGGCTCAGAACCGCGGCCACGACCACTCGGTGTTTATGGGATTTGCCCCGATGGATAATCCGAAGATTGCCGTGGCGGTGTATGTGGAGAACGGCGGCTGGGGTGCTACCTATGGTGTACCCATCGGAGGCTTGATTATGGAAAAGTTTATCAACGGGAAACTCTCTGAAGCTTCAGAGAAGAAGGCGACGGAGTTCCAAAACAAACGAATCGCGTATGGCTCAGCAGACAGATAAACAACCCAGCGTGTTGCGTTCCATAGACTGGTGGACAATCCTTATTTATTTAGGATTGCTTATCTTTGGATGGGTCAGTGTATGCGGAGCCAGTTATACCTATGGCGAGACGGATATTTTCAGCCTGGACAGTCGTTCAGGTATGCAGATTGTCTGGATAGGTACGTCCATCGTGTTGGGACTGGTTATCTTGCTGATGGATAACCGTGTTTACGACACCTTTGCCTATGTAATCTTTGCATTGTTGGTGCTATTGCTGATAGCGACCATCTTCAATCCTCATACCATCAAAGGCTCACGATCGTGGCTGGTATTGGGTCCTTTGCGTGTGCAACCGGCAGAGTTTGCGAAGTTTGCGACGGCATTGGCGTTGGCGAAACTGATGAGTACCTACGGTTATGATATCCGCCGATGGAAAGATTTCGCCATTACCTTGGCCTTTATTTTCCTGCCGATGCTCTGTATCGTGCTACAACGTGAGACAGGTTCTGCACTGGTCTATCTGGCTTTCTTTCTGATGCTTTACAGGGAAGGAATGTCGGGTAGCCTGCTTTTTACAGGCGTGGCGATGGTCATCTATTTCGTGATAGGCATCCGCTTTGCCGACACAATGCTGTTGTATACACCTACTTCGGTGGGAAAGTTTGTGGTGTTGCTGCTCATACAGCTGTTCTCCGGCATGATGGTCTTCTTTTATTGTGGGAATAAGCGCGATGGTGTTCGTGTCATCTTGGCGTGTTTCGGAATCACCATCGTGTTCTTGCTGTTTTCACTCTATGTCATTCCTTTCGACATTGTCTATGTGCAACTGGTTACAACGGCACTGATGATAGGCTATTTGTTGTGGCGGGGTGTGGCTTCGCGTGTGCGCAACTATTTATGGATAGCCCTTTTCGCAGTTGGTTCAATTGTGTTTTTCAATGCAGCCGACTATGTGCTGAATAATCTGCTGGAGCGCCACCAACGAGTGCGTATCAATGTGCTCCTGGGCTTGGAGGAAGACCTGAAGGGTGCTGGCTATAATGTGCATCAGAGTCAGATTGCCATAGGCTCTGGCGGTATCGAGGGAAAGGGTTTCCTCAATGGCACACAGACCAAGTTGAAGTATGTGCCGGAACAGGATACCGACTTTATCTTCTGTACGGTAGGTGAGGAGGAGGGTTTTGTGGGCTCTGCAAGTGTGTTGATTCTTTTCCTGACATTGATCTTACGTCTGATCCACCTCTCAGAGCGACAACCCTATCGTTTCGGGAGGGTGTATGGCTATTCGGTTCTGAGCATCTTCTTGTTCCATGTGTTTATCAATGTGGGTATGGTGTTGGGACTGACCCCTGTGATCGGTATCCCCTTGCCGTTCTTCAGTTATGGTGGCTCATCGTTGTGGGGCTTCACCATTCTGCTGTTTATCTTCTTGCGTATTGATGCTAGTAGGCATCTCGCTCGATCTTGATGCCGATGTCTGTCACGCCAGTCATGATTTCACGTTTCATGTTGTGCTTGACAAGGATACGAAGAGAGTCACCTTCTGCCAGACGGATGGTATTCACGTGGAAGGTGTACTGGTAGTGATTGATACCCGTGCCTCTGATAGTGCCTTTCTTGTCGATCAGTTTACAATTCAGGGTGTCATAATGGCAATAGCCGGATGGCAGGACTATCTGCTGGACAATCAGGTACAGGCCCAGAAACGGATAGTCCTCGTTGATTCTCAGTCCAAGCTCTTCTTTGTAATAGCCGGCCTCTTTGATAGTTGGTATGCCAAAACAGACTGTGTCATTTTTCTCCCATCCTGTTGATGGTGTTGGCTCGTAGTGACTATAGACAGGCAGACGGTCGCATGAGGTGATGCCACATGCAACCGTAAGCGTAAGTCCGATGATGGTCTGTCTGCAATTCCTAAACATTACCTTTCTTGTTCTCTTTCTCTGCTTTTGGGGAGGGACCACCAGATTTTTTCTTTTTCTTCTTTTTCTTGGCTTTGTCGAAGCGGCTGATATCACCTCCAGCCAGGTCAACGTGTTGCTTGGCTGGTTTTGTGTGGCCGTCTTCTTGCAGGGAGGCCGGTTTCTCTCCCTTTCTGTTCATCTCGATAATCTCCTTGGCACGGGCAGCGGAGATGGTCTCGAGGTTGGCAGCGATGTTCTTGTCTGTCGAGTAGGTGACAAGCTCTGCGAGGATATCGCTCTTGAAGAGATAGTAATCAGCGTCGAGCGTTTGTAAGACAACGTCTCTGCCAGGCAACTTCCTGCCGGCTTCCATATAGTCGTCCACTTCGTAGTTCAGACAGCATTTCAGTTTGGCACACATGCCTGCAAGCTTCTGTGGATTCAATGAGATATCCTGAAAACGGGCGGCATTGGTGGAGACGGATACAAAGTTCTTCATCCAGGTGGCACAGCAGAGTTCGCGACCACAAGGACCCGTACCACCGATGCGTCCTGCTTCCTGACGGGCACCGATCTGCTTCATTTCAATGCGTACATGGAAGGCGGCTGCCAGGTCCTTGATTAGCTGACGGAAGTCCACTCGCTCGTCGGCAATATAGTAGAAAATGGCTTTGTTGCCATCGCCCTGATATTCCACATCACCGATTTTCATGTCGAGTCCCAATCCTTTGGCGATGACGCGACTCTCAATCATGGTCTCATGTTCGCGAGCCTTTGCCTCACGGAACTTCTGCATATCAATCTCGCGAGCTATACGGTAGACACGTTTGATGTCATCAGCGGATTTCAGGTTGGCCTTCTTAATCTGGAGCTTCACCAGACGGCCAGTCAGGGTTACAACACCGATGTCATGGCCGGGACTGGCTTCTACTGCCACAATATCGCCTTTCTTCAGTGGCAGGTTATTGACATTGTGATAGTAGCCTTTTCGGGTATGCTTGAACTGTACCTCAACGAGGTCGGTATCTTCTGCATTGCCAGGGACATCAGCCAACCAGTCATAAGTGTTCAGTTGTCGGTCCTGACGACCAACAGCCTGGTGGCAGAGTCCTCTGTCACATCCCACGCGGATTGGTAATTCTTTTGTCTTTTCTTCCATATTCTTTATATTATTAGGATATCCTAGGCATTCCTAGGCTGTCCTAGGGTTTTTGTAAAAGCAGCACGATCATCTGCAGGGCCAGGTCGAAGAATACGATCTTGGCATTGGCATTCTGTCCGATGTCGCGGATATCACGATTGGCCAATTCTGATATGGCCAGAATATTGTTCTCGTTGATGAAGCGGGCGAAGTTCTTGGCAAAGTCCTCTTCCTTCTGCGTCATATAGGTGAGCTCTTCCTGATGGAAATTGTACATGAAGTTCTCGCGGCTCATCTTCAGGAAGTAAGTCAGCCACCGCTTCTGTTTCTCACGTCCGTAGCCCGCCATTGTCTCACTCCATTTGCGAAGGTCCTTGATCTTCCGTTGATAGGCTAGACGCATCAGTGAGATATACATGTCGAGGAACAACTCGTTCTCAGAACCTATTTGCAGTTCTTCGAGTGCACTCAGCCAATTACCGTTTGCTACGCGGCTGATGCGACGTGCGTCCTCTTCGTTGATGCCTCTTTTCTCGACGAGTGCCTGGCTGAGACTTTCATTGTCAATCTTCTTGATGTCGATGCGTTGTACACGACTACGGATGGTTTCCAACAATTTGTCGGGTTCTTCGCAGACCATGATAAACACTGTCTGCTGCGGGGGCTCCTCGATGAGCTTCAGCAGTTTGTTGGCACATTCGATGTTCATGCGCTCTGGTAGCCAGATAATACTGACTTTATAGCCTCCTTGGCTGGATTTAAGCGATAGCTTGCGCACCAGATCATCGCTTTCGCCGGCGGTAATGATGGCTTGCTGATTCTCACCTCCCATCGCCTGCATCCACTGGTCCATCGTGAAATAAGGACCGTCCATGATGAGTTCATGCCACTCCTTGGCAAAGTCGTCGCTCACGGGTTTGTGATCCGAACTCATCGAGGGCAGCTTGATGGTAGGATAGGTGAAGTGGAGGTCGGGATGCTCCATCTTCTTCAGCATAGGGCTCTCCGAGTATTCTGAATACTCCGAGTAATCAGAGTTCTCCGATTTCTTTGAAAGCAGATAGCAGCCGAAAGCCATTGCCAAAGCCATCTTTCCGGCACCCATAGGACCGCAGAGCATCAAGGCATGTGGCAGACGGTCTTCTCTGACCATCTGCATCAAGCGTTCTTGCGCCTCCTTCTGTCCTATCACCTCGCTGAAAGTCATTTGTCCTTTTAACTTCCCTTTAACTACCCTTTAACTTCTCTTTAACTTCTTATAATAATCTCTTCGCCACTTCCGCCACGCTGTCCACTGCCGATACGGTGTAGAAATGAATATTATTGATGCCGTGCGCATAGAGGTCACGGCATTGTTCTGTTGTCCATTCGATACCTAACTGCCTGGCATCATCGTCGGTCTTGCACTTCACGATTTCCTTGGCCAGTGGCTCAGGGATGTCACAGTGGAAGGTCTTGGGAACAACTGTCAGTTGCGACAACTTGGCAAGTGGCTTGATGCCTGGGATGATGGGAATAGTAATGCCCATAGCCCGTGCCTTCTCCACAAAGTCGAAATATTTTGCGTTGTCAAAGAACAGTTGTGTCACTGCATATTGTGCCCCGAGGTCTTGTTTCTGCTTCAAATACTCCATGTCGCGCTCCAGGTTTGGCGACTCCTCATGCTTCTCCGGATAACAGGCCACACCGTAGTCGAATGGTTTGCCGGGGTTTTTGATAGGCGTGCCATCGGCAAAGAATCCCTCGTTGAAACGCTTCACCTGCTGAATCAGTTCCGTCGTGTGGGCGTGACCTCCTGGTGTGGGTACAAACCGACTATCTTCCTTGGCCTTGTCGCCACGGAGCAGGAGCAGGTCGCTGATGCCCAGGAATTGCAGGTCGAGCAGTTCGTATTCAATATCCTCGATGGTAGCGCCACTGCAGATCACGTGTGGCTGTACGGGGATGTGGTATCTTTTCTGGATGGCAGCGGCGATGGCTATCGTACCTGGACGGCGACGGATGCGCTGTCTTTCAAACTGACCATTCTCCAGTTCCTTATATACAAACTCGGAGTGGTGTGTTGTGATGTTGATATAGGCAGGATCGAACACCTTCAACTTGTCGATGTCGGCAAAAAGTTTGTCGGTGCCAGTCCCTTTTAGCGGGGGCAGCACCTCGAAGGAAAATCGTCTGCGGTCTTTATCTATGTTCAGTATACTCATATTTCGCTGCAAAATTACAAAAAAAATACGGCAAATCATCAGACTTGCCGTATTTTTTACAAAAAACCGTCGAAACGTCTATTTTTTGACTTTATAGATCCTGAACGACAAGGCTGGAATGTCATCAAGGAGCAGCGTTGCTTTCTTGCCTGCATCGAGTTTCAGCGTACCGTCCTTCGGCGTGATCTTCTCAGGATTGTCGAGTGTGTTCTCGTCATCCATGCCGTTGTGTGAGAGGGTAATGGTCTGTGCGCTCCGCTCTCCCTTCATACCTGTCAGTTGGATGCTGATGGGCAGAGCTGTCTTGGCGGTGTTGACAACCTTGATAATGACCTCATTGGTGTTCTTGTCAAAGACAGAGGATGCAAAAAGTCCACCCTGGCCTTCCTGACCAGCCACTGGCTTCTTGTCCATCGTCAGCGACAGCACGTTGGTACCCTTATTCATGGCATACATCTGCTGCACATAATAGCTCACAGATTTGAACATGCGGAGATTATCAAACCAGATGGCATCCGGACGCCACTGCCAGCCTTCGACATGGGCGAAGAGTGGGGCATAGGTCGCCATGTGGACGATGTCGGCATTACGCTCGATACCTGTCATGTGGGCTGCTTCTAATAAAGAGGTATAATAATGGTTCCACTTGTGCTTGTTGCTGCCGTGACAGGCATACTCACCAGCAAACACCTTCGGACCCTTGCGATCGTAGCTGTCATAACGCAATCCATGAGAGAGGAACCACTGTTCGTTGCGGTAGTAGTGCTCGTCGTAGAGGTCTACCTTCAGCTCTTTCATACGGGGCTGCAGCAGGTCGAAGTCCCAGCCCTCAGAGTTGGGACCAGTGGTACCGATGAGTTTCAGCTCGGGATATTTGGCGCGGAGGGCTGCATTGAACTTTTTCAGACGCTCCGTGAACACAGGACCGTAGCCACCGTGCTGTTCGTCGTAGTCCCACTGCTCATTTCCCACAGCGAGGAACTTCAGGTTGAAAGGCTCTGGATGGCCCATATCGGCACGTACCTTACCCCATTTCGAGTCTACAGGACCATTGGCGAATTCTACGAGATCCAGTGCATCCTGGATATAGCTGTCGAGGTCATCGACTGCCACGTGTACACCTGCTTTTGTGGGATCGGGATTCTGGAACTGACAGCTCAGTCCGCAGCTGATGACAGGCAGGGCCTCACAGCCGAAATCCTCGCAGAGCTGGAAGAACTCGAAGAATCCGAGGCCGTAGCTCTGGAAATAGTCAGGATAGAAACGGCTGCCGAAGGTGTAGTGCCAGCGGTTCTCGTTCAGCGGACGGTTCTCCACGGGACCCACACTGTTCTTCCATTGATAGCGAGTCTCGAGGTCGGTACCTTCGACAATACATCCACCGGGGAAACGGAACACGCCTGGATGCATATCAAACAATGCCTGAGCCAGGTCCTTGCGCATACCATTCTCGCGACCTTTCCATGTGTCAGTGGGGAAGAGGGAGATATGCTCCACATCGGTGGTCGATTTATTGCCTGCCAGGAAGATACGCAACCCGCCTTTTGTCTCTGTACGAGGGGCTTTCAGCGTAGCGGTATACTTTTTCCACTCCTTACTGTTGATCTCAATCTTCACGGTGGCAAAACGCTGGTCCTCATCCATCGTGTCGTTATCTACAAGACTTACTTCGAGGGTGCTCTTACCTCCCTGTGGACAGCGGGCCCAGACGGAGAAACGGTAGGTGGCGTCCTTCTTGACCGCGATACCGAAGAATCCTTCATTCTCCAGACCCGTGAACTTGTCGTTGTGGCCAGAATAGGAGAGACGTACATAATGGGGATTGCGCTCGAAGGGACCGTCATCGCGTACCTCAAACTTGCCGTAGGCTCTCCAGCCCATGAGTCGCTGGGGGAACTCAAACGAACGGTTCTTCACCATTTCTGCATACAGGCCACCGTCGGCAGCATAGTTGATATCTTCAAAGAAGATGCCATACATCGTCGGCTGTACAGGCGCGCCGAGCTTCTTGGTGTTTACGTCCATCACATAGGTCTGAGCAGACAAAGTGAGGGCAGAGACGAATGCCATAACACTGGCTGAAAATCTTAATTTCATTGCTTTTTGAGATTATAAGTGATTAGTTTTCTACTTTTCTGATGCAAAATTAGTTAAAAAAACGATGAAATACTTGTATTTTCAAATTTAAGTTGTAATTTTGTGAATTATTAAGATATAAATGAGTCAAAAAACTATCTGTAGATAAAAAAGTTAGTAATATGAAGAAGATTTTAGTAGCAGAAGACAATGACAGTAACTTTATCCTGATGACTTACATCTTGAAGAAGTATTATGAGTTCGATCGTGCCAGAAATGGCAAGGAGGCTGTCGACATGGTAGATAGTGGTATCTATGACTTGGTGCTGATGGATATCAAGATGCCCATCATGGATGGTTTGGAGGCAACGAAGGCCATCAAGGAGAAACTTCCTGACCTGCCAATTGTTGCCCTGACGGCAAATGCTTTCGACAGCGACCGGCAGTTGGCCATGCAGGCGGGATGCAGTGATTTCTTGTCAAAGCCGGTGAGCAGCGACCTTTGCATCAAGACTATCCGTAAGTTTATTGGTGAATAATCCGTACTGCCAATTAGATCCAGGAATGAGAAACTTTTTGATTTCGACCTTCATCGTTGGTCTTGTTCTCTGTGGCAGACTGACGGCATGGGGCCAAGACTCAGGTGAACGCTTCACGGTTGCCACTCTCAATGTGGACGGCTTGCCCCAGAAGATATTAATGGTAAAGGTCAATGCCGACGGACCGGGCAATGCCGGTACGGCGCGTATCGGCAAGTATCTGATGAAAAAAGGCTACGACATGGTGATGCTTCAGGAGGACTTCAATTATCACGACGTACTCTCTGTGATACTTGAGGACGACTATAAGATGGACGAGTGGTCAGGCGATGTAGAGGTGGTAGGTCATACCATCGACTACCTGCATCTTCAGAACCACCGTTTTGAGTGCGACGGACTGATGGGCTGTTGGAAGAACGATCTCACTGTGACCTCTGCAGGCCGCACCCCCTGGCAACAGAACTTCGGCAAGTTCAGTCATGCACTCGACGAGATGGTGACAAAAGGTTTCCGACGCTATGATGTCACGTTGAAGAGTGGCGATCGCATTGTGGTCTACAACATGCACATGGATGCCAGTGACAATAAGGACGTAGCAGAGCAAAAGGATGAGAAAGACCGCGAGGCCCGTATGGCGCAGTGGACACAGCTGAAAGAAGATGTGCTTAAGAATCTCGATTCACGCCCCATCATCATTGTTGGTGATATGAATAGCCTCTATAGTCGTGACGACGTGAAAAGCGTATTCATCGATGCCATCAACGACTCTGGTCGTGGAACAGTTTCCGATGTGTGGGTAGAGATGAAAAAACAAGGGGACGAAACGGTCGACAAGATCCTCTACATCAATCCTGTCATGGGTACGAAGATTCAGCCGGTTGCCTTTTCCCTTGACAAGGAAGGTTACCAGAATGAGGGTAAACCCCTGGGCGACCACTATCCCGTTGCTGCCACGTTCCAGATTGTAACTAAGGCTGCGACTGGCGTGGAAGATGTAAGAAGTAATGAGGAAGATGTAAAACGTGTCTATGACCTCCGCGGTCAGGAAGTGACCCAGCCCCGAAACGGTATCTATATCGAGCAGAAAGGCGAGAAGTCAGACAAACGTGTGTTTAAATAAATGGATACTATGAAGAAGATTATATTATTTGTCCTGTTTGTTGTTTCTGTGCTCAGCAGTGCAGCACAAGATGCCGCCTATAAAATAATATATGAACGCGATACTGTCATCAAGACCCGCGTAGGCAGTTTTTCGTTGAGCTCCCGTCCTGTGCGTCGTATCATCTACGAGTATACCTCGAAGGATGCCGATGGCAAGCCTGCCACCGTCAGTGGTGTGATGATGATACCTTCGAATATCATCGACGGCACTCCATGCGATGGCATCATGCTCTTCAACCGTGCCACCTTGGGTTCTCCCGATGATTGTCCATCGACGGGTAATCAGGAACTGATCAACGGCTTGATAGCCAATCCTCTGCGACCCAATTATATCCTCGTCATGAGCGATTTTATCGGTTACGGCTCATCCAGCCAGTACCCCATGTTCTATCATAGTGGTGACGTAAATGCCCGTAACTCACTCGATGGCTTGTTGGCTGCCCGTCAGATACTCGACGATAAACAGCTGCCTCAGGGTAAGTATCTCTTCAACCTCGGCTTCTCGCAGGGTGGTTCGGAGAGCCTCTATGTGGCAAAGTTGCGCGATATGGAGTATAAGGACAAAGGAGTCACCTTCACCAAGACATTTGCGGGTGGAGGTCCTACCGATTATGCGGTGGCCTATAAGGAATATGTCACCAGAGACTGGTGCGAGGACTGCAAGGATGTTGTCATGATGCTGATATCGACGGTGGAGAACTGCCATCTGAACATCGACTACAAAGACCTGTTCAAGGAACCGTTGGCATCAGGCGTGCAGGAGTTTATCAAGACGAAGAAGAAATCAACGCTGAGCGACTACGGTGTAAGCATGGAGGACTCGCTCCATAACCTCTTACAACCTGCCTACATGAATCTCGAGACCGACCAGGCCAAGGCCTTTATGGCGGCGCTGGAGAAGCTCAACCTCATGAACGGCTGGGAACCCGACCTCACGCAGAAATACTTCATTGAGCACAGCCGTCACGACAACTACGTACCCATCCAGTGCGTACGTGCCATCATCCCATGGATGACGGAGAAGGGTTTCGTACCAAGTATCGTGCCCGGCAAGACCAATCTGCAGACCAACACCATTGTGTTCAAGCTCAACCATACCTTCTCTGCCATAGTATGGTTGATTCAGACCGTTGCCGCCATCCAGTTCTGGCCCGTGCTCTATTATGAAGGCGAACAGAACCGCTACTATCACGACGTCGTGGGTGACATGGACCTCATGAAGGTCATCAAGATCCTCGAAAGCTGGGGCCTCGACCTCAAGAAAGTGGTCAACGAAGGCGGTTTTGCGAGAAACAGGGCGAACGTCTTCGACCTGATACCCAATCTCAATGAATCATTGGAGAAGGTAGGTCTCGACACGAACGCGCTTCAGGAGATGTGCGATGACTCTGGCATTACGTTGCTCATGCTTGCAAGGGTCTATAGCTATCTGAAATTAGGAGTAGACCCCCTTGCGTCTGCTGAGCCTGCTGCTGCCCCTGCGATGACAAGAGAAGAACTCGAAGAAAACGTTGAGCCAGCACTCTACCTGTTGCGCAGCTACGAGCAGACCCTTGCCGACTGGTTCAAACTGGCAGGCTATGATGTCAACTACAACCTCTGGGGAAACTGAGTAGGAACAATTATATATGAAGAAGATTTTTCTTATAGCACTGTCTCTCATGTTTGTAGGGACGGCTAATGCTAAGGTAAACGGAAGTGACAACGAGTCAAAAACGTCCGATGACGTGGAGGCTGTTGATTTAGGACTTAGTGTGAAATGGGCAAACATGAATGTGGGTGCAACGAAGGATTCCGGCTTTGGCACCTACTTCGCATGGGGTGAGGTCAAACCAAAGAAATACTATTCTTGGGGAACCTATTCATGGAGCCATAAAGATACCTCATTTATGCTCAAGTATTCCAGCACCGACAAAAGGACTCAGTTAGTTCCCGCTGATGATGCAGCCCGCGCCAATTGGGGTGGTGAATGGAGGATGCCCACTGCTGATGAGTGCGAGGAATTGATAGACCCGGATAAATGCAAATGGGAATGGATCACGAAGGATGGTGTCAACGGGTATAAGGTTACAGGAAAGAAGACGGGCAATTCCATTTTCCTTCCCATTACCGGTTTCCGCTTCTATGAGGGTATTCAGTTCCGTGCCATCAAAGGCATTTACTGGACATCGACTCTCTATACGCTCAATCCCGATAAGTCATTTTGTCTGGAATTCGACGGCTCCAATATAGACGTGACCTTCGGAAAACTTTCAAGTAACCGTTTCAGCGGCCGTTGCATCCGAGCTGTCAAGTAGTCCCCATTCAATTGGATGTAAAAAAAAGAAAGTCGCTGACATTCAGCGACTTTCTTTTATTCTGGTGATCCGTTTGGGATTCAAAAATTGAAATACCGTGAAATAATTTTGAGATGATTTGCTTTGTAAATCAGGTGTTTACGAGGTTAAATATATTAAAGCGTTTCAAAAATGTGGTGCAATAAT
>JAEEGF010828022.1_pt1 | contig 39343 bp, 36 predicted proteins | sample 9134171 | NCBI WGS metagenome assembly JAEEGF01 (sample SAMN16246542, study PRJNA631951) | gut metagenome | biome: gut microbiome; feature: rumen; material: AP-attached | host: Bos | place: Iran: Karaj | collected 2018-10 | reverse complement strand
TCGGTTTGCACTTGCTCGTCTTGAGCAACAACGAGATTGCTGACACCAAATGTGAACAGGCCAGCAACCATGAGGAAAGCAATTAATTTTTTCATAGTTTAGTTTGAATGTTTAATTATTACTGTATGAATTACTATGTCCTATCATTACTATTCCGCGGAGAGAGCGGGATTCGAACCCGCGGTACCCTTTTGGAGTACACACACTTTCCAGGCGTGCTCCTTAAACCACTCGGACATCTCTCCAGTGCTTTCCAAACCCCTCAACCCAATCTGAAATCGTTGCCAAAAGTACAACATTTTTTCTTTGAGCAAACAAAAAATTGGTTTTTTTATTGCATGAAAAATTCAATTGCTTGAATTATAGCCTCAAAGGGTCATCTCACCACGGATGGAATTTTGCATAATTTCAAGGATTCTGGCTTTCGGCAAGCCTTCTCCGATGAGATACATGAGTTTGGCGACAGCAGCCTCAGTAGTCATGTCGTGGCCACTGATGACACCAATGCGAGCCATATCCAAACTGGTTTCATAGCGTCCCATCTCCACTGAACCCGCCTTGCATTGCGTGATATTGAGGATGATAAGCCCACCATCGATGGCTTGCTTGAGCGTATCCAAGAACCAACCGGCAGTAGTGGCATTGCCCGAGCCAAAGGTCTCCAAGACCAATGCACTGAGATGAGGCGTAGAGAACACATGACGCACAAAATCCTCGGAAATGCCGGGGAAGAGCTTCAAGATGCCGACATTTCGGTCCATCTTGGTGTGGACTTTCAGTTTCTTGAAGTTGGGCTTCAGGATGCGTTCCTTATTATATTTAATGTGTATGCCCACATCGGCGAGGTTGGGATAGTTCGAAGAAATGAAGGCATTAAAATTCTCAGCGTTGAACTTGGTGGCACGGTTGCCGCGCAACAGCTGGTTCTGGAAGAAGATGCTCACCTCGGGGACGATGGGCGTTTCATCATCCTTGGCGGCAGCAATCTCGATGGCAGCCAAGAAGTTCTCGCGACCGTCGCTGCGTACCATGCCCATAGGCAGCTGCGAACCCGTCAACACGACGGGCTTGTTCAGATTCTCAAGCATGAAACTCAAGGCCGAGGCGGTGTAAGCCATGGTGTCTGATCCATGAAGCACCACAAAGCCGTCGTAATGCTCGTACTCCTCCCCTATCTTGGTCGCCAAGCGAATCCAAAAGTCGGGCGACATGTTTGACGAGTCGATGAGCGGGTCAAAACTATAGTAGTCAATCTGATAGCCGAAGTTTTTCAGCACAGGCAGATGGGCATAAATATTGTCGAAATCGAAAGGCACCAGAGCACCCGTCTTGGAGTCTTGCATCATGCCGATGGTGCCGCCGGTATAGAGTACCAAAATGGAAATTTCTTCGTTGCTTTGCATAACAAACGGATTTTTGTGGCAGCAAAAATAAGGCTTTTTTTGGCTTGCACGGCAATTTGCGTTATTTTTGCGGCATGAAAGTCATTGCCCACATCCACACCGACTTCCCGACCAAGTTCGGCATCCCGCGCCAAAGCGGCATCATCGCATCGTTGCATGGCAGCATCGTGTTTGAGCCTGAATACCGCAACGCAGAAGCCGTCCGCGGTTTAGAAGACTTTTCCTACATCTGGCTACTTTGGGAATTCTCGAAGACGGCACGCGACACTTGGTCGCCGACGGTACGCCCACCACGCTTGGGTGGCAATGTGCGCAAAGGCGTGTTCGCCACTCGTTCACCCTTCCGTCCCAATCCCATCGGGCTTTCGTCGGTGCGCCTTGAAAAAGTGGACATTGACCCCAAACTCGGACCCGTGCTTTACGTATCGGGTGCCGACTTGATGGATGGCACGCCCATCTACGACATCAAGCCTTACATCGCCTACACCGACAGCCACCCGGATGCCGTCAGCGGTTTTGCCTCAACGCCAGCGGAATACCTCTTGGAGGTGGATTTCGCCGACGAACTCTTACAAAAAGTCCCTGAAAGCCAAAGGGAAAGTCTCATCGAAGTGCTCGCCCACGACCCGAGGCCGCAATACCAAGACGACCCAGAAAGGGTGTACGGCATGGCTTTTGGCGAGATGGAAATCAAATTTAAAGTAGATGGGATGCAACTTACTGTTTTAGAAATCAATTAAGAAACAAGATTAACGGCCCTTCGACCCTTCGACAAGTTCAGGGCTCAGGGACCTGCTCTTACTCCTTATTTCATAGATTGTCCTTTCACCCCTGGCTTCAGGTAGGCTGGACGGAACGAAATGTCCATACATTTCAGCCGCACTGCGCTTTCCGCAGGATTGTAAACAAAGATTTTGACTTGCTGTGCTGCGCGCATCACGGAATCCACTGGCAAATCGTAGGTGGTGAAATCCCATTGCCCGACTTTTACTATCTGAGGAGAATAATACTCCGTTTCCACACCCCCTTCTCTATCATACCTCTGTACGACGAGGTTGGTACTATGCAAAGTGTCGGCCTGATTCATCATGAAAGCCACATTCACCCGCTCCCAACATGAATGCAGGCTGTCGGTCGGCAAGTCTAATGCCGGACCAAAAGGTGTAACTGCGTTCAAACTGCGCTCCTCGTCACCGAAATAGTAATGTCCCTCATCAAAACACAGGGGTTGCTTTCGATAATCTTCTGGATAAAAGGCTTTTATAGCCTCAGCAACATTGGCAGCAATAATACGGCGGCCTTCCTCGTAGTAATGCTCTGTGGTCCAGTCTTGATCAATGAAGTTGACGTCACGCACCAAATTGAGATTGTCAACCACAGTGACGCCCTCCAGATTCCCGTAACGGTTCATCAGATAGTCGTGGTTCTGTTTCATCAAGAACATCAAGTCCTTGCCTACATACGAATTGACTTTGTCGACGTTCTCTGCCATCAGGTTGAAGACCAGATGCCAGCCTCGTTTGCGACTCAAGGCAACGATGTCGTCAAAGTCTTTCAGGCGAGGGTTATCGTCGCGAATCTGAAAGCCATAACTCTTGATGTAATGGCAAGCCAGTTCGGTCCATTTCGGGTCATATTCGCCTTCGTAGTTGTGGAGGCCGCGCCAAGCTGTAGCAGAGTCCCAATCGTAAACATTGTCCCATTCAAACTCATATGGGAAAACCAGCGGGTCTTCACGCCAATGCTGCCTCGTCAGCGAGTCCAATTCCTCTTCACTCCTGATGGGATAGGCCTTCAAAGCGAGTAGGAAACGGTTCATGAAAGGCGGATAATCCTCCATAAGCACCAACTGCTTTCGCAACGGGGTCTCAAGATTGGAATAAATCCATCGGGCATCAAACGAACGGAGGTTCAAGGTCACCACCACGGTCTCAACAGTCGATGTTTTAGGGATGTTTTTCAGAAGGTAGTAATAGGTCTGGGCATGCGAGGCCTCTTTGGTCATATCGCCCGTCTTCACGTTGGGGAAATATTCTGCAAGGTATTGGCTAATCTTCTTCTTACTGGTTTCCTGAACACCACAAGTGACGTTCGACGACTCACCGAGATAGACAATGCGGCAACTGTCGGCCTCCACCTGCCACACCAGTTCCAAAATGTCGGAATGCTCCGCCACATCCTTCTTGAAGAACCACTTGGTATAAATCCAGTTGAGGATGAAAAGCAGCGCGGCGGCCATCAATATGCGTATCAACAACTTCTTCATGGTCAGAACTGGAAATAGATGAACGGGAAACTATTGACACTCGAACAGGCCACCGTCATAAAGATGAGCAGGCCATAGATAAACCACCGCAACACTACGGGTTTGTTGTCGCACCATCGGTCGAAGCGGCTGTTGAAGAGCAGCAGGTCGGAGAGGATGAAGAGGCCGAGATAGAGCCACATTTCAGGCTTCACGCCAAGGCTCTCGCCACTACCAAAGTTGGTGACTGCTGCAATGAACATCTCCTTCATATTGGCAAAGTCGGTGGCGCGGAACATCACCCAAAATAGCGTAACCAAAACGAAAGTCTTGGCGATGCGCAGTGCATCCAGACTTATACTCAGCCATTTAGATTGTGTTTCTTTCTCAGGGAAACGATTCCGCAAGGCCTTCTCGATGATATGCAGCAAGCCGTGGGCGAAGCCCCAAAACAGGAAGGTCCAAGCCGCGCCATGCCAAATGCCACTCAGCACGAAGACCACCAAGATATTGAACGCCCAACGGGCGAACTTCACGCGGCTACCGCCGAGAGGGATGTACACATAATCACGGAACCAGGTGGACAGCGAGATGTGCCAACGGTGCCAAAACTCGGCGATGCTCTTAGACAAATAAGGCGTCTTGAAGTTGTCGCTGATGTCGAAACCCATCAGCTTGGCTGCCCCTAAAGCGATGGTGGAATAGCCAAAGAAGTCACAGTAAATTTGAAAGCTGTAGAAGGCCATGGCCAGCATCACACTCCACGAGTTGTAAGCCGACGGTTCGGCATACACCTTGTCGACATACGCGCCCAAATGGTCGGCCACCACCATCTTGATGAAAAAGCCATAGATGATGAGCCGCATACCTTTCGAGATGTTGTCGTAATCAAACTCCTTCTTTTCATGCAGCTGTCGCAGCAGGTTGCCTGGCCTTTCGATGGGACCCGTGACCAACTGCGGGAAAAACATCACATAGAGCGAATAGTAACCGAAGTGCCGCTCCGCCTTTTGATGACCACGATACACCTCAATCACATAGCTCATGCTCTGGAAGGTATGGAACGACAAGCCTATGGGCAGAATGATGTCGGTCACCCAGCGCCGCTGGATGCCGAGTTGGGCACACAGCATCGACAGGTTCGCCGTAAGGAAGTTCAGATACTTGAAAATCATCAGCACCAAGAGCGTACTCACGATGCTGATGACAAGAAAAGTCTTTTTCAGTTTAGCCCGATCGGCATACTTCTCCATAAGCACACCTGCCGAGAAGTCGATGATGATGGTGATGAGCAGGATAAGGATGTACTTCGGCACAAACCACATGTAGAACACGCAGCTGGCCGCCAGCAACATCAACCATCGCAACTTTTGTGGCAGCACATAAAATAGCGCCACCACAATGGGCAGGAAGATAAGGAACTCTATGGAGTTGAAGACCATAAGACCTTCGGCGTCAGATTATTTGATTTTCTTTACCGCCGTTTGCAAAATCTTGTCGTCCTGGCTCTTGTCGTAAACATAGACCATCAGGTAGCACTCGTCGGCGTTATAGTCGGCATTGATTTCAGTGTTATAGCTGAAAAGGAAAGTGTCGTTGACATCCACATGGGAGCCTTCGAACGAGTCGCCGTATGCACCGTTGAGCGTGCCACGGAAGACGTTGCGGAAATCATATTCCTTGTCAACGCCGCCTGGAATGGTTTGCCAGCCTGTGATATGGTCCTCAACCAGACAAACCGTGATGTAGAATTCTCCGTCAAGATCATTCAATGCGACGGTTTGGACCTCCACCTGCAACTGGCGAGTAGTTGCATCATAACTTGGACCAACCACAATCTCAAACGACTGTTCTTCTAACAAAGCCTCAGCTACCGGTGCATCGATTTGCGCATCGTTGAGCGTGTTTCCTTCTGTCAGTGCCACATGGTCAACAGTAAACAACGGGTTGGAGTCGTGGTTGTTATACCATGCAGTGCCTTCGTCGGTGAGGAAATCGGGGAAACTGCCCATAGGTTGGGCTTGGAATCCAGCATGGACGCTCAAGATGAAGATGTGGTCCTCATCCAGCTGATGTTGCAGGTTATGGGCATGCTCGGCGGCAGCAGGGCAGTTGACGCAACGGGCACCGGTGAAGTCTTTGATAAGCACTGTCTTACCCGTAGGCTCCACATCACCTCCTTCCAGAATGACCGTTACCGTATAAACTGCTGTCGTGCCATTCTGTGCGGTCACGGTATAAATCACAGGATTGGTGAAGTCTTGAGCCACACCTGAAGCAGGGTCAACCGTAGCGCCTTCCGATACTTCAATAGTGGGTACCAATTGCGTGACATCGGTTTCGGCAGGAAGCACGAAGGAAATCTTACGTGCGATTTGGTCGATCACACCACTTTCATTCAGCGCATCGAAACGGAACGACAGGATGCTTTTTTCGTTGTCGGCATCATGTACCACGGCCTCTACCATATACTGCGTCGTGCTGCCACTCATAGAAGTGACGGTGTAATAAACGGGGTTAGTAAAGTCCTGAGCCACACCTGATTCAGGCTCGATGGTGGCGTAATTTGAAATGGTGATGGTCGGTGTCAGATGGGTCACATCCGTTCCGGCAGGGAAATCCAACCTCACCATCTTGGTATCCTCGTCAACAGTGCCATAAACACTATCCACTCTAAACACCAAAATAGCCCTCTCGTCTTCAGCACCTTGAATGTAAGGCTCCTTCTCGACATCACAAGCATTCATAAACAACATGGCAGCCAGCAATGCCATACCTATTCTTAGTATTCTTTTCATTGTTCTAATCATTAGGTTTAAACAACATTAAAAACTCGTTGAAACGGTCAGCATGACACCGCTCGAGGCGGGCACGGTGCGACACACACCGCCCACGCAAACCACGCCTTCGCTTTGACGACCTGCACTCAGCATGACGCGGGTAGCTTCGTGGATATAGGTGACCGTGCCAGTGAAATAGTGGTCTCGGTATTCCTCAACAGGGTTGCCATAGTTCCACTTGTCAGCGATGGAGAACGACCAGTGCGGGTTGATGGAATACTCCAACAGTGCAAAGGCCCAGTCGCCACGCTTCTGGTAGTCCTTCTTCTCGCTCTCTTCCACCTCATAGCCCTTGTGGACTTCGTTTTCCCACAAGCCTTGCAATTCGAGGCGCAGGCTTTGTTTCTTGTTAATCTTGTAGGTCACATCAAGGAAACCGATGTTGGCCTTCACGACAGGCGAACCGGCATGGCCTTCAATAGTCTCGATGTCATAGTACAAGTTGATGTATTGTGCAGTAAGGTGCCAGTCCTTGCTGATTTTCTTGTCGACTTCAAAGTTGATGTCGCGGAAGAAGCGGTGGTCGCTGATGGCGAAGAACTTGGAAGTGTAGCCTAAAGTGCCGGCTTGGTTCAAAGCCATCGTATTACCATACTTGACAGAATCGCGGACGATGTCGTTCACCTGGCTCATGTTGAAAGCGAGCTTGGTGCCGTATTTGCCGCCGAGGGCAGTGCCTTTCGGGATGGTGTAGTTGACCTGCAACTGAGCTGCCATCTCGCCGTTAGGCTGGGTCGAATAGGTGTACATCGACGGCAGGCTATGAGTGTGTGTATAGTTAATAGGAGGAATGAAGTTGATGTCGAGGTCATTTTGTTTGCCCGTATACATTGACTTAAAGCTCAAATTATCAACACGTTTCACTTGAAGGACAGCACCAAAGCCTTTCTGGGAATAACTCAAAGAAGAGAGCAAAGCGCGGCCTTCCTTGTAGATGAAGTTATTGATGGCTGAGGGGTCGTTGATTTTATAGGCATATTCGGTGCTGAAGGCCCAGTTACCATAGCCCAAGTTGATGCGAGCCGCAGCAGCTCCCACATTCTCGGGGATGTTATAGAACGAACTCAGGTCATTCTGTTTCTTACTGACGAAGCTACCGCCCAAACTCATCTTGAACTCAGAATCGTTCATCGAGGGGATGCTTTGGTTGAGGTCCCATTCGGCATCCACGCCACGCACGATGCCACGTTGGTCATCGTTGTTCATGTCGCGCTCCAAATAGGGTGCCCAGAAATAGCGCTGACGGCCGTAGACACCCTTCAAGGTCACACCTTGGGCAGGGCGCAACACCACGCGAGCGCCGCGCAGGGCATTGTCCATGCCTAACGACCACTCTTCATAAGTGCGGAACACGAGACCGCTGCCAAACTGGTCGTAGATGTCACCCACAGTCATGCCGATGAAGCCGTTGTCGTAGGTGGCATAGAAATTGGCCAAACCCACACCGTTCAACTCACTGCGGAAGCCATTCAGCTCAGGCAAAAAAGCCTCGAAACGGATGCCCGCCGAGAAATTGCCATTGGTATAGTTCACTTTTCCAAAACCATTGATACCCAATTTCTTGCCGTTGAGGTCGGTGATGCCAATACCATTGTCGAGCATATAGTACTGAGCATCAGTTTGGAAACTGCCGCTCACTTGACTGTTTTCAATGAACGACTGAGCACTCGCTCTAAAACTGACCGTCAGGGCGAGTGCAAGTAAAAATAGTATATATTTTCGCATAAGTTATTGATTTACTTTTTCTTCTTCGCGATTTTAAGGATTTCCTCATAAAGTTCATCTTCGGCACCCTCAAAATAACCTGTGTGCTGATACACAATCTTGCCATTCCCATCAATCAGGAAGGTGTGAGGCGGGTTGCTCACGTTCATGGCGCGTTTGAGGTCGCTGTTGACGTCAAGGAGCACATCGAAGCCCCAACCCTTGCCTTCCACGACAGGCTTTACCTTGGCGGTGGAACGCGAGTCGTCGATGGAGACGGAATAAATCTTCACGCCGGTCTCGTCCTGCCAGTCTTCATACACATCGTTCAAGGCGTTGTGTTCCTTGATGCAGGGACCGCACCAGGTAGCCCAGAACGTGAGGACGATAGGCTTGCCGTTGTTGGAGAGTTTGGAAATGTTCACATCCTTGCCGTTCAAGTCCTTTAGGGTGATGTTCGGCAAATCAGATTTCGATTGCGCTTGAAGGCCCGTCACCATCAGAGCCATCAGCAGAAGAGTCACAAGTTTTTTCATTGGATTTAAAGATTTAAGATTCAAATATTTAAAGATTCAAAATTCAAAAATTTCTCATTCAGCATTCAACATTCAGCATTCATTCTTCCTCGATTTGGCAATACACTTCAAGTAGTTTGCAATACTTCTCTGCCCTAATGGCGACCTTTTTGATAAGGTTCGGAATCAAGACACATTCTCCAGCATTTACAAATATCGCGCCATTTTCCCAGTTCAAGGTGAAATTCCCCTCTAAAGCAATCAAAATCACGAATGAATCGAGATTTGTGTAGTCTTTTTCCATCTCGCCCTGCAGTTGAAGGAGGTTCGTCACGAAATACTGGCAATCCACGACGGGGACGGTCTTGTTCATCACGTCCGGCACATCGATTTTGTAACTTTCGGGCATCGTCCCGTCAATAGCTTCCACCGATTGAGGGATATGCAGCTCGCGGCGCATACCCGCCACATCAATGCGGTCCCAGTCGTAGATGCGGTAAGTGGTGTCACTGGTCTGCTGGATTTCGGCCACCATAATGCCAGGACCTAACGCATGGACGCGCCCAGCAGGGATAAAAAACACATCGTCTTTCTTTACCTGCTCATGATTCAACACCGATTGCAGCGTATTGTCTTTCAATATATTGACATAATCCATTCGCGTCATCTCACGGTTGAAGCCCATGACGAGGTCAGCGTCTTTGTCGGCCTGCATCACGTACCACATCTCAGTCTTGCCGTTGCCCAAACCGCGTTTCTCGGCCAATTCATCATCGGGATGCACCTGCACCGAGAGCCAGTCGTTGGCATCGATGATCTTCAGCAACAAGGGGAACTGTTCACCATATTTGTCGAATATGCTCTCCCCCACCAAGTCGCCCATGAAGGTCTCCACCAAGTCGTTGATTTCGTCACCCTCGAAGTCGCCGTTGGCGATTTCGCTCTGCTCGTCCCAAATACCAGAGAGCAGCCACACCTCGCCACAATTGGGCAGCGGACCATAGTCCATGCCAAGCACTTCCTTGATTTTGCGTCCGCCCCAAATCTTATCCTTGAAGATGGGCTTAAACTTTAAGGGATAGAGTACCGTTGACATCAATTCGATAATTTTGCGGGCAAAGATAAGACTAAATCCGAAACGCACTGCAATTTTTCGTAGTTTTGTGCCAAATTTCGAACCATGCAAAACCTCATAGAACTCCGCCATATCCTCCACGCCCACCCTGAGCTCTCGGGGCAGGAAGCGCTGACCAACAAGATTTTAAACGAATGGGTAAAACAAACCCGTCCCGACCAAATCATTGAAAAAATCGGCGGCTATGGCTTGGCGGCTATTTACAAAGGGGCAAAGCCCGGCAAACGCATTCTCATCCGTGGCGACATCGACGCGCTGCATATCCCCGAGCCGAACGACCTTCCCTATCGTTCACAAAACCAAGGTGTTTCACACAAATGCGGTCACGACGGCCATGCCACCATCCTCTGTGGTTTGGCGCAATGGCTCGGCGAGCAACGCCCCGACCAAGGCGAGGTAGTGCTACTTTTCCAGCCTGCTGAAGAAACCGGCCAAGGTGCCCAAGCCATACTGAGCGACCCACAATTTGAGCAACTTAAACCCGACATGGCTTTCGGACTCCATAACCTTCCTGGATTTGAGAAGGGTAAAATCATGGTGAGCGAAGGCTGTTTTGCAGCGGCTTCCTTTGGCCTGAAGATGACTTTCGATGGCCGAACCGCACACGCCTCGCAGCCCGAAACGGGGCATAGCCCATCGGAATTGCTGGCCGTGCTCATCCACAACCTTGAGAAGAAACGCGAGCAACTGAAAGCCGTGAAGCCGCTGACCACCTTCGTCATCACGCATGCCATTTTAGGCGAGGAAACTTTTGGAGTGGCACCTGGCCATGCTGAGATTTGGCTCACTTTGCGCAGCTACGACGACCACAATTTGGAGTTGATGGCCTCACAAATCATCGAGCTCTGCCGCGCCAAGGCCAAGGATTATCTCTTCGACTTCAGTTTCTCAGAACATGAAGCTTTCGCCGCCACCAATAGCGACCCTAACTGCGTGAAAACCATCGAACAAGCCGCCAAGAACCTTGAGTTAAGTCTCGGTCATTTGGACGAGCCTTTCCGTTGGTCCGAGGACTTCGGAAGGTTCGGGAGCGTCTGCCCCATCGGCTTTTTCGGCCTCGGCTCAGGTTTGGAACAACCAGCTTTGCACAATCCAGAGTTTGATTTCCCTGATGACATTTTGGAGATCGGAATGGGGATGTTTTGGGAGATTGTTAGGTTGGAGTTGGAAAGGTAAATCCACAAAAAAAACATTTAGTATACGTTTTACCGAAAAATTTTTGCAAGAATACTATTGACTTTTATAAAAAAGTTTGTATTTTTGCCGCATGAATATTTATGGTAATATATATACTAATAGAAAGAAGAAGGTTTCTGAAATAGCAGAAGTGGTTTCAGGAGTTTATCTGCAGGCTGAACCCTACGGGGAAGTCGCTTATTTGCAGATAAAAGACCTGCTTTCTGAATCGCCCGAGAAAACAGCTTCAAAAGTCACTCTTTCTCCCAAAAACGAACGTTATTTGTTGGCAAAAGGCGACCTGTTGTTTGCTGGAAAAGGGACAACCTACCTTTGCAAAGTGTTTGACCTCGATATTCCAGCCATCGCCTCCACCACCTTATATATAATTCGCCTTACCTCAAAAGACATCCTTCCCGCTTATCTTTGCTGGTATCTAAATCAACCCAGCGTGATGGCGGTGATGAAAGCGCAACAAGTGGGTTCAGGTACGCCGCTCATCCGCAAACAGGTCGTTGAAGACTTTGAAATCCCTGTTCCAGAAATTGACACACAACGTCAGATTGTGGAATTGGCCAAACTTCAAACTAGGGAAAAAGAACTTTACCAAGCCCTTGCAGAAAAACGCGAACAACTTACCAATCAATTGATAATGAATAAACTAAATAAATATGGACAATAAAAAGATTACCCAAGACGACATCAACCGCACCGTTTGGAAAGCCTGCGACACTTTTCGCGGCGTCATCGACCCGAGCCAGTACAAAGACTATATCCTTACCATGCTGTTTCTGAAATATGTGAGTGATGTCTATAAATCGAAGTTGAACGACTACCTTATTAAATATGAAGGCGACAAGGAACGCGCCGAGCGTGCCATGCGTCATGAACGCTTTGTGGTGCCAGAAAAAAGCTCGTTTGATTTCCTTTATGAACATCGAAACGCCACCAACATCGGCGAGCTGATAGACGAAGCCTTGGCCGACCTCGAAGATGCCAACCGCGAGAAGATGAGCAGCGAGGACGGTAGCAGCATCTTCCGCAACATCAGCTTCAACAGCGCCAATCTGGGCGAGACGAAAGAGAAGAACGCCCGACTGAAAAACCTCTTGCAGGACTTTCAAGGTGTAGACCTGGACGAGTCGCATTTGGAAAACAACGACATCATCGGTGACGCCTATATGTACCTCGTATCCACCTTCGCTGGCGAGGCGGGCAAGAAAGCCGGCGACTTCTTTACCCCCGCAGAAGTGTCCACCCTACTTGCCAAACTCACTAAGAGCAAACCAGGTGCGCGCATCTGTGATGTGACCTGTGGCTCTGGCTCTTTGTTGATTAAAGCAGGCAAGGAAGTAGGCAACAACAACTTCTCGCTTTACGGGCAAGAGGTGAACGGCAGCACCTGGGCTTTGGCCATGATGAACATGTTCCTGCACGGCTTCGACAACGCCATCATTCGTTGGGGCGACACGCTGCGCAATCCCAAGCTGAAGATGAACGACAAGCTGATGAAGTTCGACACGGTGGTGGCCAATCCGCCCTTCAGCCTTGACAAATGGGGTGCCGAGGAGGCTGCCTCTGACCCCTACAACCGTTTCTGGCGTGGCATCCCGCCCAAGAGCAAGGGCGACTGGGCCTTCATCAGCCACATGCTGGAGGTGGCCGACGACCAAAACGGCAAAGTGGGTGTCATCATCCCTCACGGCGTGCTGTTCCGTGGCGGCAGCGAAGGCAAGATTCGCCAGTATATTCTTGAAAACGAGCACATTCTGGAAGCCGTCATCGGTCTGCCTGCCAACCTGTTCTACGGCACAGGCATCCCTGCCGCCATCGCCATCTTCCGCAAAGGCCGTGGCTCTGAGAATGTACTGTTCATCGATGCCAGCCGCGAGTACGAAAACGGCAAGAACCAAAACAAGCTCCGCCCGCAGGACATCGAGCACATCGTGGGCATCTACCGCAAGTTTGCCAATGGCGAGTTGCAGCCCGGCGTAGTGGAAGACAAATACGCCTATGTGGCCACCCCCGACGAAATTCTCGAAAACGACTTCAACCTCAACATCCCGCGCTACGTGGACACTTACGAAGAAGAAGCCGAAATCGACATCCCTGCCGTGCAGAAAGAGATTGAGCAGCTGGAAACGGAGCTGACCGAGGTGCAGGGAAAAATGAAAGAATATTTGAAGGAATTAGGGTATTAAAATCAGAAATCATTCATGGCAGACCTTCTAAACACCTATTTCGTAAATTACACTTGGGACATAGCAATCATTCACATTATTGCTGCAATAGTGCTGTTTTTCATTGTCAACTGGATCGGTGCACATTCCGTTTCCATCGGATATATCCAACTCTCCATCATGGCAAAAGAAGACACGGCTCCTGCATTCAATTTCCTGTTCAGAGTTCTCTCTCCTATCGTGTTTCTTGTGTTGTTTATTGTTGTTGCTCAGAGTATAGGACATCATGAATTAGTTCAACATAGCTTTTTAATTGTATTATATTATTGGCTTTTCCGCACGGCAGTGGTTCTTGTTATTGGGCGCAAAAGATTAACAAACTGGGGACTTCACTTTGCATGTTGGATTGTCTCTTTATTTCTATCGGTGTGGATTTACTTACTAGTCGATAAAGTAGACAAACTACTGCCTGATCCTCGTTCCTTATTGGATCAAATGTGGATTCTCATAATCATGTTTATTTATAGCGCTTTTAATAAAATCGAGCTCTCAAGCAAAAGAAGCGTTAAAAGGGAAAAGAGATACATTGATTATCAATACAATAAGTTTAAAGCCAAATATGGATCTCTAATCTCTGACAATTGCTCAAATGAATTCTATGAAGCCGTCACTTATTCCATCATGATCTATGAAAACTTCAATCGTCCCAAAGTGATACGTTGGATTGAATATTTTTGTTTCTGGATCACAAAACGTCCCCATACTCTAGGGATTATGCAAGTGATGTCAGACAAACGCATCGACGACCAAGCCTCGATTACAAAAGCCATTGTTATTATTAAGGAAGCCACGTTGAAATATAAAGACAAGGAACAAACTAAAGAGGAAGCAACAAAATCGAAGTACTATTCACCTCTTTATTCCACCGTTTATCATATTGCTGGAATTTATAATTCTGATAATGAAGAATATAAATTTGAGATTGGTGAAATTTTTTCCGATCTTGAACACAGATATAAAAATATAGAGATAGATTATAATAAGATTAAACAATGACCAACCCCCACACACATATCCCCTCCGGCTACAAGCCCTCACCCCTCGGCCCCATTCCCGAAGATTGGGAAGTGAAGAGGTTGGGGGAAATAGGCTCATTCAAAAACGGGCTAAACTTCACGCCAAATGAAGATGGGGTTTCATATTATTTTCTCGGAGTTGGCGATTTTCAAGACAAAACTGATATTCACGCAAATGAATTAAATCAGATACGATTAGCAAACGAATTAGACCAAGAATATCATCTAAAAGATGATGATTTAGTTTTTGTTCGTTCAAATGGAAGCAAATCGTTGGTTGGACGCTGTGTTATTATTCATGCCAACCACGTAAAGGCAACATACAGCGGTTTTTGTATCCGTTTCCGAACAACCAGTGAAGAAACAAGTACCCAATACATAAAGCATATTATTGATGCTGGATATTTACAACGTTTTTTGCAATATGAAGGTCGAGGCACAAATATCACCAACCTCAACCAAGAAATCTTGGGAAGACTAACATTTCTTTTACCAAACCTCAAAGAACAGCAAAACATACTAAACGTTCTTTCACTTTGGGACACCACCATAGCCAAGCAGACCGAATTGGTTGAGCAACTTACCCTGCGCAAGCGCGGCCTCATGCAGCAACTGCTCACGGGGAAGAAGCGACTGAAAGGGTTTGGGGGAGGCAATTTCCATAGACTTGGCAACTACATTTCCGAATGCAACAGAAGAAACAATGGTTGCAAACGTGTATTATCAGTTACCAACACAAGAGGTTTTATCCTCCAAGAAGAACAATTCGACAAAATTGTAGCAAGTAACGACACGAGCAACTACAAAGTAGTTCGTCGAGGCGAGTTTGCCTATAATCCATCCAGAGTAAACGTTGGTTCTTTGGCTATGCTAAACGAATACGATGAAGGCATCTTAAGTCCAATGTACATCGTTTTCAAAGCCAACGAAAACATTGACAAAACATATTTGTTGCAATGTCTCCAATCATGGTGGTTCAGAGGACACATCCCTGCATATACGCAAGGAAGTGTCAGAGACAGCCTTTCCTTCGACGGTTTATGCTCTATGAAATTCTACATTCCGACACTCCAAGAGCAAAAAGCCATTTCTGCCATCTTGGAACAAGCCGACAAAGAAATCGAGATACAAAAACAAAAGTTGGCGGCCATGCAGGCACAGAAGAAGGGGCTGATGCAGGTGCTGCTGACGGGGGAAAGGAGGATTTTGATATGAAAGACAGAGAAAGGGTAATTTTCTTCTCAAAAGAAGACATGGCAAGAGGGTTTGAACTCCAAAAGGGGGAACATATTCTCCGTGCAGAAACCAACTCGGATTATTCAGATATCAATGATGTTTTTGAACTATATAACCTGAAACAATACATTGACAACGACCTTTTTCTGAAAAGTTGGACGCAAGAAGACATCACCGTTTTCAAGCAAAAAGCCATTGAATTCGGGACTATCGTTAGCAAGTTCATGTCAACTATTTCAGATGAAAACATCGAGCCTTTATACAACCAATTAATCATTGATTATAAAAGTTCCTTTTGGGAGATAATAAGCAATCAAGGCTTCTACAAAAACATCTCAGTAGACAAATTTAGAACCATATTAGAAAACAATCCTCATTTCATTCGCGAAATCCTAAGCCATAAAAGATTAGTTGACCATTACAATCATACCATCAGAGATTTCTTTATGACTCATCCAGAGTCAGCAGAAATCATCTTATCATATTATGAAATAAAGGATGATAGAGATGAGAATATCCATCTTCCCAAAAGCCTAACAATCAAAGACAAAGAAACCATCGTTTCAAACTATGTAGATTCACAGAAAGCCAACTTCAACTATCTTAGGATCATTCAATATGCAAGGAATAAAGAAGGTTTCAAATTATCTGATAAAATCCGACTGAAAGCAAAGCGTCTAATTGAGGATGAAAACGAAAAGCTATGTCATGGAGAGAACAGCATAAACTATGGCGTAACTGTTAGTTTTCCAGAACACGCAGACAAAATAAAAGACGGAGTCATAGAACACAATTTCCACATCCATTATACCTATAGCTTGGATTACATCAAGCAATACAACGATCCGTATATTCTTTTTCAAAACTTCATTCTATTATTCGAATACCTTGATCACCAACATAGAATCTATTCTGTCAGCAAAAAGAGCAACTTGGATATCGTTGAACGCATTTTTGGCCTTCATCCACAACATGAATACCCACAAGGAATCATGTTTAATCTTAGGGAGATGACTTCTCAATTACAAATTGCCAACTATGCCCAAGTACTCGAACAAATGGGGTTATCTTTGGAGAAACTTTTATGCCAAATTTTCACTTCCATTTTCCATGAAAGATATGGCTTTGCAGACAATGCCAGATTATCAATGCCGACATCTCCTTCTTATCTCGAGAAAGTTAGGTCAATTGCTCCAGAATTTGAATACATCTTAAAACAATACAAACTATTCGTAGAAGACGGAAACATTGATTTTGAACTATTGCAAATATCATCCGCCCCAGTAGCCATTAAAGACATCCCCAGCCTAAATACAAATAAGTATCTATATATCAACGAAGACAACGAAGAACTAAAAAGTTGCATAAACTCATTCTTTTCAGACCAAACCATACTTGGTTATGTAAAGCCTTATAAAGACAAGCATTATCACACTTTGTTTGATTTGCTTGCCAATGAAGATGTATTATTTGACAATTATGAAGACTACCAAAAACCAATCATAAATCATCTCATTGAAAAACGTTACCTTTATATTGACGATAACGGGTATTTGCAGTTTGTCAACCCTATAAGACTCAATATCTTGCATGATTTATATCAAAATGAAGTTGGATCATTTCATAGGTATCCAAAACGATTCCAACAAGAAGCTAAAAAGATGGAATCAGAAGGCCTTATCTATTTCGAGGACACTCTGTTTTCTAAACCAGAACAATCTTATTTCAATTTTATCCTTAACAAAAGTGAGTTTACCAACGGATGGGATTTAAGAAATAAGTATCTGCATGGAACCCAGGCGGACCCAGAAAAAACAGAAAAGCACAAGGAGGTATATCTTAAATACTTAAACCTCATCATTCTAGCATTATTAAAGATCGAAGATGACTTAATGATTCATTTTGCGACACAACAAATAAACCAAACATCATGACCCTCCCCGTAAACATAGAATCGCTGATTGATGGCTACATTGACATAAAACTAACTTAGTCACTCAACTTAGTCAGTGTGATAAAGAAAAAGTGACTAAGTCAACACTCAAACTACTGAAAACAAATGCATTATACAACAACAACTTAGTCAGTCACAATGATCACAAAAAGTGACTAAGTAGATATCACAATAAAAACACTATGAGCCTGACCTCATTCAGAAAAAAAACTAAATCTATTAAATATGTCCTTCATAGAACCTACACCATACTACCTGTTTCTTGACGAATGCGGAGACCAAAACTTGTCGAATTTCGACCCGTCTTTCCCTGTTTTCACCTTGTGCGGAGTCATCATGTCCCAATCCCAATTAGATTGGGTTTCAAATGAAATCAATGCCTTGAAAAAAGATTATTGGGGCGACAAGAAAATCATACTTCATTCAAGAGACATACGCAAATGCCAAAATGGATTTGAGATACTGTTCGACTTAGAAGTCAAGCAGAGCTTCTACAATAGGGTCAACAGTATTTTGAAAGAAAAAATGTATGTCATCGTATGCTGCTCCATACTGAAAGAGCCCTTTATCCGCCAATACGGACGCCTTAATGATGTGTATGGTCTGTCTCTATCTTACATCATGGAAAGAACCGTGTTTTACTTGGATAGTATGATGAAAGAAAACATCCATCTCACAACAACTGTTGAGTGCAGAGGAAAGAAAGAGGACAGGTCATTGTTGGATTACTATAATAAAGTCTGTGACCGAGGGACCTACTGGGTAACATCAGAGAGGATCAAAAACTACTTCAAGGAATTTGAATTGAAAAAGAAATCTGACGACCTCATAGGATTACAAGTAGCAGATCTGGTTGCATATCCTATTACAAGATATGTGTTAGACGAACGTGCCGTCAACTTAGCCTATGACATCATCAAGGACAATATTTATCAAAAAGAAGGAAAACTATATGGCATGAAAGTGTTCCCAAACAAATAAAAAAAGAGTCGCCGCGATGACAACCCTTTCCCGACCGGGGACACCCCAATCCAAGAATCTTTCGATTCCGCTGCAAAGATACAAACAAAAATACATAACACGCAAGAGTTATCATCACTTTTTTAAATAGAAATCCTATAACACTTTGATTATGAGCCTCATCTCCTTCAAAGAAAACGATATCAGCCAAATCCCGGCACTGGAGCTGCTGCAAAAGCTGGGCTACCAATACCTCTCGCCAGAAGAGGCTTTGGAAATGCGTGGCGGCAAGACCTCCAACGTGCTGCTGGAAGACGTTCTGCGGCGACAACTGCGTGCGCTGAACTCCATTCGCATCGGCAGCCATAGCGAGGCGCGCTTCTCGGAACAGAACATCGAGAACGGCGTCATCGCCATGCGTAACGTGCCCATGGAAAGCGGCTACCTCAGCGGCAACGAGGCGGTGTATAACATGCTCACCCTCGGCAAGGCCTTCGAACAGAGCATCGACGGCGACAAAAAGAGCTACACCATGCGTTACATCGACTGGCAACACACTGAGAACAATGTCTTTCACGTCACAGAGGAGTTCGCCGTCAACCGCACCGGCTCCACCGACACCTACCGCCCCGACATCGTGCTCTTCGTGAACGGCATCCCGTTAGTCGTCATCGAATGCAAGCGCCCAGACATCAAAGGTGCAGAGGAACAAGCCATCTCACAACATCTGCGCAACCAAAAGGACGACGGCATCCGCAGCCTCTATGTCTATAGCGCCTTGCTATTGGCCATCGGCAACAGTTTCGGCAGCTACGCCACCACAGGCTCGGCGGCACAATTCTGGAGCAAATGGCATGAGATGTTCCTCAACAAAGAGGCGGAGATGGATTACCACAAGCGTCTGCTGGACATAGTGAACGAATGCAGCACGGATATGCGCTCCCCCACTCCACAAGATGAATACCTCTACAACCTCTGCCGCCCCGAACGGCTGCTGGAGCTGATATTCCACTTCACCATCTTCGATGCGGGCATCAAGAAACTGGCACGTTACCAACAATACTTTACCGTGAAAGAGACCGTGGAGCGTGTGAAGACCATCGAGGCAGGTCGGCGCAACGGCGGCGTGGTGTGGCACACCCAAGGTAGCGGCAAGTCGCTGACCATGGTGATGCTGGCACAAAAGATAGCGCAGGAACCGAGCATCCGCAACCCGCGCATTGTCTTGGTCACCGACCGCACCGACTTGGACGACCAAATCACCAAGACCTTCCGCAAATGCGGCAAGCAGGTGGAGAATGCCACTACGGGAAAACGGCTCGTGGAACTATTGGAAAGCGACACCGATGCGGTCATCACCACCGTCATCAACAAGTTTGCCACGGCCATCAAAAAGATCAAACAGCCCCTCACTGACCCTAACATCTTCATTCTCATTGACGAAGCCCACCGTAGCCAATACAAGGAATTGGCCATACAGATGAACCGCGTGCTGCCTAAGGCCTGCAAGATTGCCTTTACTGGTACGCCTTTGATGAAAAAAGACAAAAACACAGCTTTGACCTTCGGCGGCATCATCAAGCCCGTCTACACCGTCAAGCAGGCCGTTGATGACAAGGCCGTGGTGCCGCTGCTCTACGAAGGCCGTCTCTCGCCTCAAACGGTGAGCGAAGGCCCCATCGACAACTTCTTCAGCCAAGCCTGCGAAGACCTCACCTATGAGCAGTCCACCGACTTGAAGAAGAAATTCTCTCGCACCGGCATCCTCAACCAAACCGAGCAACGCATCTTCTCCATCGCCTCCGACATTTCCGACCATTACTCGAAAAACTGGCAAGGCACGGGCTTCAAGGCCATGCTGGTAACACCCATCAAGCGAGTAGCTATCTTATACAAGAAGTATTTGGATGAGATTGGGAAAGTGTCGTCGGAAGTGCTCATCACCGCCCCCGACGACCGCGAGGGAGAAGAGATTGCCTATGGCGGCACGCCACAAGAGGTAAAGGCTTTTTGGAAGCAGATGATGGACGAACACGGGACTCCAGCCAAATACCAAGAAAACCTCATCTCACGGTTCAAAAACCAAGAGTTGCCCGAGATAATGATTGTGGTAGACAAGCTGCTCACCGGCTTCGATGAGCCCAAAGTGGCCATCATGTACCTCGACCGCAACCTCAAAGGCCACACCTTGCTGCAAGCCGTTGCCCGAGTGAATCGCACCTGCGAAGGGAAAGACTTCGGTTACATTATTGACTACTACGGCGTTCTGCGGGAACTGGACGATGCCTTGAGCATCTACTCCGAATACGACGAGGATGACCGTCAGGTGTTCCGCGAAACCCTAGTCCCTGTCTCCGACAAAATCGCCGAACTGCCCCAGCGTCATTCCGACCTATGGGAACTGTTCAAGACCATCCCCAACAAACGCGACTTGGAAGCCTACGCCCAGTCGTTGCGTATGGAAGACCGCCGTCATGAGTTTTACGACCGACTCACCGCCTATTCTTCGGTGTTGCAACTGGCCTTATCCACCATGGAATTCCACGAGAATACCGATGAAAAAACCATACGACGTTATAAAGACGACTTGAATATGTTCGCCAAGTTACGCACCGCCGTCCAGCCCCGCTATTCTGACACGGTCGATTACAAGAAATACGAGGCTCGCATTGAGAAACTCATCAACCACCACGTGGAGAGCGATGCCGTGAAGGTCATCACCAACCTCGTCAACATCTTCGACAAGGAGAACTTCAAGAAAGAGGTGGACAGCATCGTGGGTACAGCCGCCAAAGCTGACACCATCGCTACACGCACTTCAAAATACATTCGCGAAAACATGGACTCCGACCCAGCGTTCTACAAGAAATTCTCCCAACTCATCAAAGAAGCCATCGAGTTGTATGAGCAAGGCCGCCTAACCGACAATGAGTATCTGGAAAAGATGATGCAGTACAAGGAAGACGTGCTCAACCATACCGACAGTGAGTTGCCTTCGGAGTTGGAACACAACAACGCTGCAAAAGCCTATTTCGGCATCGCCTTGGAAAACTACAAACGACTCTTCCCCGACATGCCTGTACGCGAGATGGCCTTGGCTACCACCCATGCCTTTGACGAGATCATCCGTCAGACAGTGATTGTGGACGGTTCCGTTTTGGTGGACTGGCAATCGAAAAGTGACATCATCGGGAAGATGAAGATCCGCCTTGAAGATGAACTGATCGACAACATCAAACGCAAATACGGATTGAACTTCGCCTTCGACGACATGGACATCATCATTGACGGCTGCGTGGACGTGGCAAAAATATGGATCCGATGACAAGAGACAGCATCCAATACGGCACGACGCTTATCGAATATGAAATCACATACGTGCCAAGGAAAACGCTGGGCATCAGTGTGCATCCCGACGGTGCCGTCACCCTGAAAGCCCCACTTGAAGCCACACCCGAAGACATCCGGGAAAAGGTACGCCGCAGGGCAGCCTGGATACTCCGACAGAAGCGATTTTTTGATTCGTTTGGCATCCCAACCACAAAAAGGCAATACATCAGCGGCGAGTCGCATCTCTATTTGGGCCGTCAATACATGCTCAGAGTCAAAGAAAGCTCGCAGAATGCCGTCCGTTATCATAGCAACATCCTTGAAGTGGAGTGCCAAGACAAAAACAAGGCAGAAAAAGTGCTTAAGCTTTGGTATCTGGAACGAGCGCAAATCAAGTTTCCCGAATACGCTAAGCCTATCATTGACCAGTTTGCTGTTTACGGAGTAAAACCTAACAACATTTCTATTCGAAAGATGGAAAAACGTTGGGGCTACTGTACCAAAGACGGAAACATTTATCTAAATCCCAGACTAATATGTGCTCCAAGATGCTGCATTGAATACGTCATCACCCATGAGATGTGCCATTTGGTGCATCGCAACCACACCAAAGAATTCTATGCCTTGCTCAGCAAGGAAATGCCCCATTGGGAAAAATGGAAAGCAAAACTGGAGCGGATGCTCTTGTAACATGAAATAACAATCAACTTTGCCCTGACAAAACAATACCGCCATGGAAGAACAAGTCATCAACCCCTTAGTCATCCGTTGCAAGAATTGCGGCGGCGACTTAAGCTATGATATCGTCAAGCAAAAGTATTGCTGCGCGCATTGCGGCTCCGAAGCCAACGCCTCGGAAAAGAAAGCCGAATACAAGCATTGGAAAAGCCTACACAACAATGCCGTCATGCAAGATCTTGCCAAGATCAAGGCCTTTGCCTGCCCAAAATGTGGAGCCCAGACCATGGCCGGTGGAGAGGACGCATCGGCACAATGTCCCTTCTGCCAAAACACCATGATTGACGCCGAGTTTGCGGGCAATGACCTGCCAGAGATCATCATTCCTTTCAAAATCGCCAAAGAAGAGGCTGAAAACAAGCTGAAGGCATGGCTCGCGGAAAACAAAGGCAATGCCGCGGCAAAGGTCATCCAAAACAACTTGAACCGCTTCACGGGTTGCTATCTTCCCTATCATATCGTGCGCGGCGCCTATAACGGCAACATGGCCATCGGCCTTCAGGATGGCTCAACCATCCATTATCCGTTCCGAGCCTATTTGAGCCATACCGCCGTGAATGCCTCCCAAGACTGGGACAACCTGTTTCTCGACGGCATCGAGCCTTTCGACTTCGACGAAGCCCGCGAGTTCGATTTTCGCTTCCTGAACCACCAGAACGCCAAAATCCAGAATGTAGTGGGCGAAGCATTGAGTGCCCGTGTAGAAGAAGAAACACGAGCCGAACTATACCAAACCTTAGCAAAGAAAGCGCGTACCAAGGAAATGTCTGTCATCCTCGATGACAACGAAAACGAATCCATCCCTACCCTCATGCCCGTGTATCTGGTGAGATGAGAAAACGGCGTGGCAGCGGCCGTAAACGGACAAACCGGCAAGGTATCCATCGCCACAGGAAAAACGAAAAACCTGACTAATAGATGGTGGCTATGGCCTACGCTTGCCACCTTGGTAGTGGCCCTTGTGGCGGCGTTGTGGATCGGAGAGGCGCTGGCTGGCGGAGCCGTTGCCTTGGTGTTTGGTCTCGTCTTCTTCGCTGTTGCCCACAATCGTCACCACAAAGAGATCATCAACGAAATCATCACCGCGCCCAAAGAAGAGAACCAGCACAACGACACCCGAACGGAATTCTTCGCCGATTTTGGTAAGGGTCCCGTTCCCACCGAGTTGAAGTTTTTCACTCCTCGACGTATCATCAAGCTCATTATCGGATTGTTGGCCGTCACCTTCCTTCCGCTGCTGATAGCCATTCCGATACAAATCCTCAGAGGACTGCCGCTTTCCGACATCCAAATCGGCTATGGTGCGGCATGGTACATCACCCCAGTGTTCATGGCCATCGTGCTCGCCGGAGGAGCCGCCAAAACGATGATGTATGGGGAGCCCTTGTACTTTGAGAAACAGCCTAATGGAACACTGAAAAGAAGAAAACTGCCGTCACAGCAGAAGTTCTCTTTGAAACAAATATTCCCCGCCCTCAAAAAAGGAGAATCCAAAAAAGGAAAGGCTGGACTTCCACCAGGATGCGCCATCTTACTTATTCTTTTGCTTCTGATTGGCAGTGTAGCGGCCATGCTCTCTTAACCGTTAGAAGAGCTGGAACATTTCGCTGATAATGGCTCGCGAATAGGCATTTGCCACTTCGATGATGAACTTTCCGAAGTCGACACGGGCGTTATGGTCGGCACTGTCACTGATAGTGCGGATAACCGTGAACGGAACATTGAACTCCAAACAGACCTGCGCCACTGCCGCGCCTTCCATCTCGACGCATTGGATATCAGGTAACAAACTCAAAATCTCCTCGCGTTTTTCATTGCTATTGACGAACTGGTCGCCGCTGGCAATGTCACCAAAATACAAGGTCGGAGCAAGGCTGAACTCCTTGACGGCCTCCTCGCCCACCATGTTTTCGACACCTTTCTCCAACAAATTGCTGACTGCCTTTCCAGCTAGTTCGGTTAGGTCCGGGTTGGTGTCAACATAGACACGGTTCAGTAAGGGCAACTCGAAGCGCGGAATGATGGGGCGCACATCGAGGTCGTGCTGCACGAGGCGTTTGGCGATGACGATGTCACCTACCCTCAGTCCGTCGGCCAAGGCACCTGCCGTGCCGATGAAAATCAAATCGGTGACAGCGAACTCTTGTATTAATAAGGTAGCGGTGATGGTGGCCGCCACCTTGCCCCATTTGGAGAAGGCCACCACGCAGCGCACGGTGCCGATTTTACCCACCACAAACTCGCGGTTGGCGATTTTGACTGTCGTTTTTTCTGTCAACAAAGCTTTCACTTCGTCGATTTCTTGCGCCATCGCGCCAAGGATGCCTATATTGCGGGTCATAAGTCTATTGCTTGTAAACCGGCCCTTCGACAGGCTCAGGGACCTAAGGTTGCTGAGCCTGTCGAAGCACCGTAATTATTTTTCAGTTTGCAAAAATAAAAAATACTACTTTTGCAAAAATTTAGCAAATGAAGAAAATCTGCATTTTTTGTGGCAGCAGCATGGGTTTCGACCCAATATACAAGGAAAAAGCAGCCGAATTAGGTCGTGTGTTGGCCGACAACGGTTGCGAATTGCTTTATGGTGGTGGCAGCGTAGGCCTGATGAAAATCATTGCCGACGTGATGATGGAACGCCACTGCAAAGTGACCGGCACCATCACGAAGCACCTTTTGGACATGCGCGTGGGTCATCCCGACATCGACGAACTCATCGTGGTCGACTCCATGGCCGAACGCAAGAAAATCCTCGAGGATATGGCCGATGGTTTCATTGCCCTACCTGGCGGTATCGGCACCATGGACGAGTTCTTCGAGGCCTATGTACTCAGCCAACTGCGCGTCTTCGACAAGCCTGTCGCCCTCTACAACGTGAACGGCTACTATGACGGCATCGTCCAGTTTATCCAACACATCGCCAAAGAAGGCTTTATGCGCAAAGAACACGCTGATAACCTCATCGTCAGCAGCGACCCTGTAGACCTGCTGGAACAGATGCGGCATTTCCAGCCCGCCGATGTGACGAAGTGGGTGGTGGAGATTAAGGAACAAGTGAAGAAATAGTTTAGAGTTGAGTGTTTAGAGTATAGAGTTAGAGCAAGTCCCGTAGGGACGACAGATATTAAGCAGGGAATTCATTCCCTGCGTCAAAACAGATCAACAACAACATACAACCATGATAATCATAGGAATAACAGGAACATTGGGAGCAGGTAAAGGCACCATCGTTGACTATCTCGTCAAGGAGAAGGGCTTCGTGCACTATTCGGTGCGGGCCTATATCACAGAAGAATGCCAACGCCGCGGACTTGAGGTGAACCGCGACACACTCACCATGGTGGGCAACGACCTGCGCGCCGCACATTGCCCGAGCTACATCACCGATCAACTCTTTGAGCGCGCCAAAGGCGAAGGCAAAAACGCCGTCATTGAGAGTGTGCGCACACCGGGCGAAATCCATTCATTACGCGAGAAAGGCGAGTTCTACCTCTTCGCTGTCGACGCCGACAGAAAGATCCGCTACGACCGCATCTATCTGCGCGGCTCGGAAACCGACCATATCGACTTCGAGACCTTCGTGGCCAACGAGGAGCGCGAGATGACTGCCACCGACCCCAACAAGCAGAACCTCGGTGCTTGCATCAAAGAGGCGGATTTCGTGTTCATGAACGACGGATCCATCCCACAGCTGCACCAACAAGTGGAAAAGGTGCTGACACAACTGCATGTGCGTCCTTCATGGGATGACTATTTCCTCAACCTAGCCGACACCGTCAGCGAGCGCGCCACATGCAACCGTGGCCGTAGCGGCTGTGTCATCGTGAAAGACAAGCAAATCTTAGTGACAGGCTATGTGGGCTCACCACGCGGATTGCCGCACTGCGATGATGTGGGGCACCTGTTCCGCAAGACCATCCATGAAGACGGCAGCGTAACACAACATTGTGTGCGCACCGTACATGCCGAGCAGAACGCCATTTGCCAGGCTGCCCGTCGTGGTATCGCTTTGGATGGCAGCACTTTATATTGTCGCATGACCCCCTGCCGTACCTGCGCCATGCTCATCATCAACTGCGGCATCGTGCGCGTGGTGTGCGAACGTCGCTACCACGATGGTGCCGAGACTGAGGAGATGTTCCGCACGGTCGGTATCGAGTTGGTCTACAAATACGATGAAGTACAGCAATACGAGGGACAGCGCTGCGACAATGTTGACCCGTTGAAATAATCGAAATAAAGAGGTTACACTCTCCCCTACCCATTCAACGCCTCGGCGCCGCCGACGATGTCGATTAATTCATTAGTGATGACGTTCTGGCGAGCCTTGTTGTATTGGATCTTCAGTTCCTGCGAGAGCTGGTCGGCGTTGTCGGAGGCGATATGCATGGCCGTCATGCGGGCACCATGCTCGGCAGTGAGGGCGTCGAGCATGGTAGAGTAGAAATTGGTGCGGATGACCTTAGGAATTAATTCATTGACAAAGGTCTCCTTGTCGGGCTCCACGATATAGTCGAAGCTTTGGACCTCGCCTGAAGTCTCGGCCTTCAAAGGCAGCACCACCTCGCGCGAGGGCACTTGCACACCCGCGTTCTTGAAATGGTTGAAGATTAATTCCACTCGGTCGACCTTGTGATTGAGGAACAAGTCCACCATTTTGTCGCTGACCTCCATGGCCAGGTCGTACGACATGTTTTCGGCCAAAGGCGCAAACTGCTGCTCCACCTTGATGCCGAATTTCTTGGCATAGTCATTAATCTTTTTGCCGAAGAGGAAGACAGTGACGTTCTCCGCCCCTAAGCTCTCGGCATATTCGTCATACACCTGCTTGAAGAGCTTGCTGACGCTGGAGTTGTAGACGCCACACAGGCCGCTGCTCGACGAAAAAGCCATCAGCGCGACCTTCTTCACCTCACGCTTTTCGGCCAGTGGGATGCTGACTTCGCCCTCAAGGGAACCAAGATAGTTGGAGAGGGCCTCGCTCAGCTTGTTCTTGTAAGGCAAAAATCGTGTCGTGATGCCTTCGGTCTTTTTCAGCTTGGCCGCCGACACCATCTTCATCGCGCTCGTGATTTTCTGTGTCGAGGCAACTGAGGTGATGCGGGCCCGGATTTCTTTTAGTGATGCCATGGTGTTTTCGGTTTGTAACGGGGCCTTCGACAGGCTCAGGCACCCTCAACTTCAGTAAAAGCGAAGGTCCCTGAGCCCGTCGAAGGGCCGCCTTTATCCATTAAAATGTTCGCTTAAGTTCAGCGCTTCCTCTTTCAGCACGGCCTTGATGTCGTCGTCGATCTTGCCGGCTTTCAGCTGTTCCATCACGTCTTTGTGCTTCACTTCCATGATGTCGAGGAACTGTTTTTCATACTCCAGCACCTTATTCTCGGGCACTTTGCTCAGCAGACCGTTGGTGCCGCAGAAGATGATGGCCACCTGCTTCTCAACGGGCATAGGCGTGTATTGTGGCTGTTTCAACAACTCCACATTTTTGCGGCCCTTGTCCAAGATGGCCAAAGTGGCGGCGTCGAGTTCGGCACCGAACTTCGAGAAGGCCTCCATCTCACGGAACTGGGCCTGGTCGAGCTTCAAGGTACCAGCCACCTTTTTCATGGACTTAATCTGTGCGTTACCACCCACACGCGACACCGAGATACCGACGTTGATGGCAGGACGGATACCCGCATTGAACAGACTCGTCTCCAAGAAGATTTGTCCGTCGGTGATGGAAATCACATTAGTGGGGATGTAGGCCGACACGTCGCCTGCCTGCGTCTCGATGATAGGCAATGCGGTGATACTGCCGCCGCCTTTCACGATGTCCTTGATGCTGTCGGGCAGGTCGTTCATCTGGCGTGCCACGTCGTCGTTCTTGATGATCTTGGCGGCACGCTCCAACAGACGGCTGTGAAGGTAGAAGATATCGCCAGGATAAGCCTCACGTCCCGGGGGACGGCGCAGAATCAAAGAGACTTCACGATAGGCAACGGCCTGCTTCGAGAGGTCGTCGTAGATGATGAGCGCGTGACGGCCCGTGTCGCGGAAGTACTCGGCGATGGCGCAGCCTGCGTATGGGGCATAGAACTGCATGGCAGCGGGGTCGGAGGCAGTGGCGCTGACCACGATGGTGTAGTCCATGGCACCATACTGCTCAAGGGTCTTTACCAAATTGGCTACGGTGCTACCTTTTTGTCCTACGGCGACATAGATGCAGTAGACAGGATCACCGTTCTTGAAGTTCTCCTTTTGGTTGATGATGGTGTCGATGGCGATGGCGGTCTTACCCGTCTGGCGGTCGCCGATGATGAGCTCACGTTGGCCACGGCCGATGGGAATCATGGCATCAACGGCCTTGAGACCCGTTTGCAGCGGTTGGTTCACGGGCTGGCGGAAGATGACGCCTGGTGCCTTACGCTCCAGCGGCATCTCGTAGGTCTTGCCTTGTATGGGACCTTTACCATCGATGGGTTGGCCGAGACCGTTCACGACGCGTCCCAACAGGCCTTCGCCCGCCATGACGCTGGCAATGCGTTGGGTGCGCTTCACCGTCTCGCCTTCCTTGATGCCCTCGGTGGGACCGAGCAGCACCACGCCGACGTTGTCTTCCTCAAGGTTGAGCACCACGCCCATGGTGCCGTTCTCGAACTCGACGAGCTCGTTGGACTGCACCTTGTCGAGGCCATAGACGTGTGCCACGCCGTCGCTCACTTGCAGCACCTTGCCGATCTCCTCGAACTGCACCTTGTTGCTCATGTTTTGGAGCTGCATCTGCAGAATACTCGATATTTCACTTGGTTTGATGTTTGCCATATATGTTTAGTTTTAATATTCTTTTCTGCTTCAGGTTCCGACGGATTTGTAATCCGTCGGTGTTGAGTTGGGGGATTTTAAATCCCCCTATTCGATGCTGGCGGATTTCAAATCCGCCAGAACATTTGCTATTGCTTTAGTTTATTCTTCAATGCGTTCAACTGACCAACCACGCTGGCGTCCATCCGCGTATTCTCAATGTCGAGGATGAAACCGCCGATGAGGCTCGGGTCGATTTTAACGTCAATCTCGGCATCAGCGTCGAAGGTCTGCTTGATGAAGGCCTTGATTTTGTCATAGGTGGCCTCGGACAGTTCGGTGGCCGTGGTGACGTTGGTGCTCAGGATGCCGTGTTTCATGCGGTACATCTCCATGTATTTCATGGCGATGAGGAACATCTTGTCCTCGCGTTTCTGTTCGGCCACAAAAGCTATGAACTGCTTCAGGCAGTCATGCATGGGTTCACCCACGGCCATCTCCATCAGCTTCACCTTCTCCTCTTGCGCAACGATGGGGTCGGCCAGCACCTCGTTGAACTGGGCAATGGCCAAGAGGTAGTTGTGGGCAAAACGTGTCAGGCCGTCGTAAACGGCTTCCTCGCAGCCTTGCTCTTGGGCCAGCTGGAACAGTGCCCGCGCATATCTCACCGATATTCTTCCGTTGTCCATAATTTACGCCTCAATGCGGGTTGGGTTGTTTTTGAGCAGTTGCTCGATATAGTCAGTCTGCGACTGCTTGTCGCTCAGCTCACGTTGCAGCAGTTTCTCAGCGATGTCGACGGAGAGAGCGATGACTTCGTTCTTGATTTGCGACATGGCTTCGGCCTGTTCCTTCTCAATCTTCAGGCGCGCGTCGGTCACAATCTTCTCGGCCTCTTTGCGGGCTTGTATCTTCGCCTCTTCGATGAGCTGGGTCTTCAAGTCCTGGCTCTCCTTCATGATTTTGATTTGCTCGGCCTGTGCCGCCGCCATGGTCTCCTGCCTTTTCTGCTCGATGCCTGCGAGGGCGTTGTTAGCTTCCTCGGCAGCCAGCAGCGACTCAGAGATGTGGGCGTTGCGTTGTTCCACGGCACCCATAATCATGGGCCAACCTACTTTCGCCAAGATGAAGAAGACGATGAGGAAGGCGATGAGCATCCATATCACTAATCCACTTTCGGGAAGAAATAATTCCATTGCTTGTTGTTTTTGAAGTTTAGGCTTGGGGCTTAATCCCCCCTGCCCCCCTTAAAAGGGGGAGGGGTCAAGCCCCAAGCGGGGTTGAGTGTTGTTTAGCCAAGGGCGGCTAACAGGCAGACGACGATGGCGAACAGGGTTGCACCTTCGACGAGAGCGCCAGCGATGATCATACCCGATTGGATACGACTTGCAGCTTCGGGCTGGCGGGCCATGGCTTCCATGGCTGACTGACCGATTTTACCGATGCCGAAAGCGGCGCCGATGACTGCGATAGAAGCAGCGATGGCGGCCAAACCTGGCACATACGATACTGCTTCAAGGATGGTTGATAATAACATGATTTTTAAAGTTTAAGTGTTTATTGTTTAAGTGTTTAATTGTTTGCTTTGTTTTTAATCCCCCCAGCCCCCTTAAAAGGGGGAGAGGGAGTGGGACAATTGATTATTCATGTTCGGGTTCGTGTTGTGCCATGCCGATGAACAGCGATGACAATATGGTGAAGACGTAGGCCTGGATGTAAGCTACCAGCAGTTCCAGGGCCGTCATGAAAACGCTCATAAAAATGGAGACGATGCTCATCACACCGCCCATGCCTGCGCCATACATGCCGCCAATGATGAAAATCAGGGCCATCAGCACCATGATGACAATGTGGCCGGCGAGGATGTTGGCAAACAGACGGACCATCAAGGCGAAGGGCTTAGTGATGGTGGAGATGAGTTCAATGATGGGCATCAAAGGGATGGCCTTCAGGAAAACGGGTACGTCGGGCCAAAGGATGTCCTTCCAGTAGTGCTTGTTGCCGAAGACATTCACGAAGAAATAGGTCAGCAGGGCCAGCACCAAGGTGATGCTCAGGTTACCCGTCACGTTAGCACCAAAGGGGAAGAACGGGATGAGGCCAAACAGGTTGGCGAAGAAGATGAAGAAAAACACCGTTAATAAATAAGGTGCAAAACGCTTCACTTGTTTTTCAGGGACGTTAGGGCGGATGATGCCGTCCAACACAGTGTAGGTAAGCCATTCCACCAAGCCTTGGTATTTGGTGGGTTGAGCCATCGGGTCTTTTTTGTATTTCCTTGCGGCGGGCAGGAAGAAGGCCAGCAAGAAGATGCAGACCAGGAAGATGCCGAAGGCGTTCTTGGTGAACGAGATGTCGAAGGGGCGTGAGAGGCTGCCGTCGGCTTTCACTTCCACCAACTTGCCCGGATATTTGTCGGCACTGATGGGAGCAATGTAGAAGTTGGCGCCATTATGGTTAAAAGTCTCGCCCTCTTTCAGCTCGCAGATGTGTTTCGACGAGAAGCAGTGCCAGCTACCGCCGTCCTTGCATTTCACGATGACGGGCAGCCACACGCAGACCGGCTCACCTTTGATCTCCGTGATGTGGAAACAGTAGCTGTCGCCCGTGTGGCCGAAGATGAACGACTTGGCATCGAACTTCTCCTTCTTGGGCTGCTCGGCGTCTTGAGCCATGCTCTGCGTGGGAGCAAAAGCCATCAACGCGAGGAAGAGGAAGACGACAATATGTTTCAAAACATGGTTCATGCTTTGTCTTCTTTGTTCAGATGTTTGATATAATGGTTGTAGACGAAAGTCTCGGCAGCCAGTGCGATGAGGTAGGCTGCTGCCGTCACGATGATGAAGGCCTGGCTGTGCTCCTTAACGAGAACGATGTAAAGCACGAGGATAGCCACGGTGAGCACCAACTTGATGCCTTTGTAGACCAGCAGCCAGGTGAGCTTGGTTGGGCTCTCGTCCACGTTTTTCGTCATCAGGTGGCAGTAGAAAGCTCCAAGGATCATGAAGAGGTTGGGACCGGTGATCATCCATTTGTTCCACCATGGTTTGTCGGCGAAGAAGCAGAGCAGGATGCCGTCCAAGACGATGCAAAGCAGCAGGAAGACCGCAAGGTATTTTGTCAATATACTTTTTTTCATAGCTCTACACAGATGGTCAGTTGGTTGTTGTGGTTTTCGACGAAGCCGCCTTTGACAGCTATCTCCTGATGTTCGCCTTTGTCGTCAGTGAAGCTGACTTTACCCGCTTCGAGGATGGCGACGATGGCGGCATGATGCTCCAACAGAGTGAAAGGACCCATGGTGCTCGGCACGGTGATAGCCGTGGCCTCGCCTTCATACAGTGTCTCGCTCGGTGATATGATTTCTACTTTCATTTCACCTTATATTAATTGGCGTTAGCGTTCTTCAGCATCGCTTCTCCCTTGGCGATGGCATCGTCGATGGTACCCACCAGATTGAAGGCGGCCTCAGGATATTGGTCGACCTCGCCGTCCATAATCATGTTGAAGCCCTTAATGGTCTCCTCGATGGGTACCATCACACCCTTCATGCCGGTGAATTGCTCGGCCACGTGGAAAGGCTGCGACAAGAAGCGCTGCACACGTCGGGCGCGGTGGACGACAATCTTGTCCTCCTCCGAGAGTTCCTCCATGCCGAGGATGGCGATGATGTCTTGCAGTTCCTTGTTGCGTTGCAACAATTGGATGACGCGCTGGGCGGTATTGTAATGCTTCTCACCGATGATGTTCGGGTCAAGGATGCGCGAGGTGGAGTCGAGCGGGTCAACGGCGGGATAGATGCCCAGCTCGGCAATCTTACGGCTCAACACGGTGGTGGCATCCAGGTGCGAGAAGGTGGTGGCTGGTGCGGGGTCGGTCAAGTCGTCGGCAGGGACGTAAATGGCCTGCACCGAGGTGATGGACCCGTTCTTGGTCGAAGTGATACGCTCCTGCATCTGGCCCATCTCCGTGGCCAGCGTAGGTTGGTAACCCACAGCCGAAGGCATACGACCCAATAGGGCGGACACCTCGGAACCAGCCTGCGTGAAACGGAAGATGTTATCGATGAATAGCAGGATGTCGTTCTGGTCGTCATTTTGGTCGTCGCGGAATGACTCGGCTACAGTCAGGCCTGAGAGGGCCACCGAAACACGGGCTCCAGGCGGTTCGTTCATCTGGCCGAAGACCAAGGTGGCTTGAGAAGTGGCCAACGCTTTCTTGTCGATCTTCGAGAGGTCCCAGTCGCCTTCTTCCATCGCCTTGACGAACTCGTCGCCATATTTGATGATGCCTGACTCAATCATTTCTCTCAACAGGTCGTTACCCTCACGGGTACGCTCGCCCACGCCAGTGAACACCGAATAGCCGTTGTAGCCCTTGGCGATGTTGTTGATGAGTTCCATGATGAGCACGGTCTTGCCCACGCCAGCGCCGCCGAAGAGGCCGATTTTACCACCTTTCAGGTAAGGCTCCAGCAGGTCAATGACCTTGATACCGGTGAAGAGCACCTCTTTCGAGGTGGCCAAGTCTTCATATTTGGGTGGCTCGCGGTGGATAGGATATTCCGAGCTGCGGTCGAGTTGACCTATGCCGTCGATGGCGTCGCCCGTCACGTTAAGCAGGCGGCCTTTGATCTGGTTGCCGATGGGGATGGAGATGGGTTTGCCCGAGAGGGTCACCTCCATGCCACGCATGAGGCCGTCGGTGGAGTCCATGGCGATGGTGCGCACCGAGTCCTCGCCGATGTGCTGTTGGCACTCGAGCACCACGCGCTTTCCGTTGGGGCGGACCACTTCCAGGGCGTCATGGATCTTGGGCAGGTCGGCTTCGCCGCTTGCGAAGTAAACGTCGACCACGGGGCCGATGATCTGAGTGATATGTCCTTTTATTTCTGACATGATATTGTGTTGTTATTATTTCGAGTTGAAAACAAACTGCAAATGTATCAAATAAATTTTTCCGATAGGCTAATTTTGAAAAAAAAGAGAAAAAATGATAATCGGTTATTGCTAAATCCCTATTTTTGCACAATGATTACCCAGATAAAAGAAGTTACGACGAGAAAGGATTTGAGGGCTTTCGTCCATTTCCCGAATCAACTCTATAAAGGCAATCCCTATTACGTGCCGCAGATTGAGTCGATGGACTGCGACACGCTGACGCCTGAGAAAAACCACGCTTTTGAAGTTTGCGAAAGCAAGTATTGGCTGGCTTACAACGAACGGGGTCAAGTGGTGGGACGTGTGGCAGGTATCATCAATCGCAGATACAACGAGAGGAATGACGCGAAGGTTTGTCGTTTCGGCTGGATGGATTTCATCGACGACCGTGATGTTTCCAAAGCATTGATTGACACCGTTGAGCAATATGCCAAGAAGAATGGCTTGGACACGATGAGCGGCCCGATGGGTTTCCTTGAGTTTGACCCTGCTGGCGTGTTGGTGGAGGGCTTCGACAAGCTACCCACGGCCTACGGCAAATACAATGCACCTTATTATGAAAAGCATCTGACGGACATGGGCTATGCCAAGGATGCCGACTATGTGGAATACCTTATTAAAGTCCCTGAGGTCATCCCCGAGCGTTACGAACGTATGGCGCAGCTGGTATCCGTCAAGAACAGCTTGCATCAGGCTGCTTTCCGCAACCGCAAGGAGCTGGAACCTTATCTTGACGGTGTGTTCCGTTGCCTCAACTCGGCCTATTCACAGCTGCACGGTTTCTCCGAGCTTTCACCTGGCCAATGCGAGGACCTCAAGAAGCAGTTTTTGGCCAACATCAACGTCGATTACGTCTCCATCGTCCTTGACTCGGAAGAACAGGTGATTGGTTTTGGCGTGGCATTGCCATCTCTTGCCAAAGCCATGCAGAAAGCCAAAGGCTCTTTGTTCCCCTTTGGGTGGATGCACATGCTGAATGCTCTCAAGCAGAACGACACTATTGACCTGCTCCTTATCGCCATTGAAGAGAAATACAAGAACAAGGGCGTGAATGCCATGATTTTCGACAAGTTTGCGAAAGGCATCACCAAAAACGGTATCAAATACATCGAATCAACGCGTGAGCTGGAAGACAACACGAGTGTACAGAACCTGTGGCGCTATCTTGAGCACGACCTGACCAAGAGAGCCAGAACCTATATTAAGCAATTGGAGGGATAATGATATGAAAACGAACTTATTAAGACAAAACTGTGCCAAATATAGAGCTCCACAAGAGGCTCAGGCGAAAGGCATATATCCTTACTACAAACCCATCGAATCAGAGCAGAGCACAGTGGTGAAAATCCACGGCAAGGATGTGCTGATGTTCGGTTCGAACAGCTATCTTGGGTTGTCCAATGACCCACGCCTGAAGGAAGCCGCCATCGAAGCTATCAAGAAATACGGAACAAGTTGCTCTGGCTCAAGGTTTTTGAATGGAACACTCGACATCCATGTGGCTTTGGAAGAAAAGCTGGCCAAACTGGTGGGCAAGGAAGCCTCAGTGTGCTTCAGCACAGGTTTCCAAGTCAACTTAGGTGTGGTTTCGGCTCTTTGTGGCAGAAATGACTACCTCCTTTTGGACAGCCTTGACCATGCTTCCATCATCGAAGGCAGCCGCCTCTCGTTCGGTAAGGTGTGGAAATACAACCACAACGACATGGACGCCCTTGAAGCCAAGCTGAAACTCTGCAACCCTGACTCGGTAAAGCTCATTGTGGCCGACGGCATCTTCTCGATGGAAGGCGACATCGTGCCATTGCCGCGCATGGTGGAACTGGCCGAGCAATACAACGCCGATATCATGATGGATGACGCGCACGCCTTGGGCGTATTGGGCCATCAGGGACGTGGCACCGCCGACCATTTTGGCCTCACCGACAAGGTGGACCTCATTATGGGCACCTTCTCCAAGTCGTTCGGCTCGTTGGGAGGCTTCATCGCCGCCGACTTCGACATCATCAATTATCTGAAACACAACGCCCGTTCGCTGATTTTCAGTGCCAGTATGCCGCCCGCGAATGTGGCCGCTGTCAGCAAGGCTATCGACATCATGCTGAGCGAACCAGAGCGCATTGAGCACCTTTGGAATTTGAGCAACTATGCCCGCAAGCAGTTCCAAGACTATGGCTTCGACACAGGCCACAGCGAGACGCCTATCATCCCGCTCTTTGTGCGCAATTCGGAGAAAGCTTTCTGGCTGTGCAACAGGCTGTTGGACGACGGTGTGTTTGTCACGCCCGTCATCGCGCCTGCCGTCCCCGAGGAGGATGTCTTGATTCGTTTCGCTTTGATGGCGACGCATACCTTCGAGCAGGTGGATGAGGCGATTGACAAGATTACTAAAGCTTTCAAGGATGCAGGAGTAATATAAATTGGCTTGGGTTCCGTCGGATTTGCAATCCGACGGAATCGAATTAGGGGATTTCAAATCCCCAACTCAAGGCATTCGGATTTCAAATCCGAATGAACGAAGTTAAACAAGATAAACATGGTAGTCTTTATCACAGGAATTTCATCAGGCTTCGGCTTAGAAACGGCAAAGTTGCTCTCTCAGGAAGGCCATACCGTTTACGGTACCGTGCGCCGCGAGGTGGAGCCTTTGTCCAAGGTACATTACTTCCAAGTTGATGTTCGCGACAGCAAGGCTGTGAAAAAAGCCGTCAACGAAATCGTTGAAAAAGAGGGTCGTATCGATGTATTGGTAAACAATGTGGGCATGGGCATTGGAGGTCCGTTGGAGTTTGCCACCGAGGAGGAAATCCGCTTGCAGATGGACACCAACTTTATAGGTCTAGTGCATTGTGTGGATGCTGTGCTGCCCCACATGCGCCATCAAGGCAAAGGCAAAATCATCGCTTTGAGCAGCATCGGTGGGCTGATGGGGCTACCCTTCCAAGGCTTCTATTCCGCCAGCAAGTTCGCCATCGAAGGCTATTGCGAGGCTTTGCGTTTGGAGGTCAAACAGCAGGGAATCAAGGTGGTAGTGCTTCGCCCTGGTGACTTCGCCACGGGTTTCACTGGCAGCCGCAAAAAGGTGAACAACGAGGCTGCGCTGCAAGCCTATCCCATCTACAAGACCGCCATGGAAAAGGTGGAGCACGACGAAAACGGTGGCTTAAAACCCGTCGTTTTGGCCCGCAAAATCAGCCAAATCATCCAGAAAAAGAATCCTCTCAATGGCTATGTGGTTGCTTCTTTTGAGCAAAAGCTCTCCGTTCTGCTGAAACGCATTCTGCCGGCAAAGTGGTTCGCTCGGATTTTGGGGTCGTATTATAAAATTGGATAATAATAAAGCCATGAGATTCCCAAAGGGAATGGAATACATGTCCTAGTTACACGGCGGCGGCAAGTAACGCTTACGAGCAGTAAATGTGACAAGCCGCCGCTGGAAACATTAACTACAATCTCCATTCCCCGTCAGGGGAATCTCAATGAAAAATTATTTTTCCGTTTTCCCTTTGTTTTCAAATAGGGATTGCTTAATTTTGCAACCTATTTCAGAAATAACAAACAAAACGAATAATATATGCAAGACAAACTGCAAGAATTGACCGACAAGCTTTACAACGAGGGCTTGTCGAAAGGAAAGCACGACGGTGAGGAATTGGTTCAGAAGGCACAAGCCGAGGCCGACCGCATCGTGGCCTACGCCAAGGCTGAGGCCGACCGCATCGTGGCCCAGGCCAACAAGGAGGCCGAGGAGCTGAAGACCAAGGTGGCCGCCGATGTGAAGATGGCCGCCACGCAGAGCATCGCCGTGACGAAACAAGAAATCGAAAAGATGGTGGTGACCAACACTGCTACTCAAGGCGTGAAAGCCAATATGGGCAACGCGGCCTTCGTCAAAGAGTTGATTACTAACGTGGTGAAAGCCTTTAATCCCGCCAACGCATCTCCCGTCGACTTGAGCCTGATTCTGCCCGAGTCGCTGAAGGCCGAGGTGGAACCTTTCGTGAAGAACGAAATCGCCAGCCAGTTCAAGGGCGAGGTGAAGGTGGACTACTCCAAGAAGATGAACGGCGGCTTCAAGGTGGCCCCCAAGGACTGCGGCTATGTGCTGCAGTTCACCGATGACGAGTTCACCCAACTTATCGCCAACTACCTGCGTCCCGCCACCAAGAAAATCCTCTTCGGCTGATGGATAACTACGTCTATATCGTGGCCGGCTTGCCGGAACTGACCTCGGGCTTCGAAAACACGGGCTTCGACTATGCTACCGTGAAGGAGTCTATCATGGAACTGCTTTCCGAGAAAGACCAGCAGCTGGTTGAACTCATGGAAGAGGGCTTCGATGAGGGCAGCCTCGGTGCCGAGTTTTACGACAAAGCCGCCAAGAGCAAGAACCGCTTCATCCGCGAGTACTTCGACTTTGATGGTCGCCTGCGCAACATGAAGGTGAACTATTTGGCCAAACGCCTCGGCAAGAAAGGTGAGGACTACATGGTGGAACTGCCCGAGGCCGACTTCGATGAAGGCAAGCAGATTGAGGAAATCCTCGCCGATGCCGACTTCGTCGACCGCGAGCAGCGCATGGACGAGCTGAAATGGGAGAAAGCCTCCGACATCGCCCGCATGGACTATTTCAACATGAATGCCATCCTCGCCTTCTTGGTCAAGGCCAAGACGGTGCAGCGCTGGGCTGAGCTCGACGCCTCCAAGGGTCAGGAGAGGTTCAAGAAGTTGGTTGCCGAAGTGAGAGGGACATTTGAAGGAGTGAACGGCCCTTCGACAGGCTCAGGGACCTCTGCTCTAGAAAAAGTTGAGGGTGCCTGAGCTTGTAGAAGGCCCCAACGGAATCTTTGAATTTTAAATTTTGAATATTGAATCACAACATATGAAAACAACAGGAAAAGTTACAGGAATCATTGCAAACCTCGTCACTGTGGAGGTGGACGGCCCTGTGGCACAGAATGAAATCTGCTTCATCGACTTGGATGGCACCAAACTGATGGCAGAGGTCATTAAGGTGAACGGGAACAAAGCCTCCGTGCAGGTGTTTGAGAGCACCCGCGGCCTCCAAATCGGCGACAAGGTCGAATTCCAAGGCTACATGCTTGAGGTGACCTTGGGACCTGGTCTGCTTTCG
>JAEEGF011575782.1_pt1 | contig 39344 bp, 28 predicted proteins | sample 9134171 | NCBI WGS metagenome assembly JAEEGF01 (sample SAMN16246542, study PRJNA631951) | gut metagenome | biome: gut microbiome; feature: rumen; material: AP-attached | host: Bos | place: Iran: Karaj | collected 2018-10 | reverse complement strand
CAGCCTGGGCGCGATGAGGGGGGGGCGCCCAGGAAAGAAGGGGCTGAAAGCACAGGTCCTGCGAAAGGTCCCCGGCGACCGGGCCTCCGGGGGCCAAATTTTTCTGCTGCCTTCTCCCGATTTTTCAGCGGGCGCCATATTGAGTTTTGCCGAAAGGTGGTGTATACAGTACAACTCAAATTGACAAAAACTCTTTTAAGGAGATCTCTATATGAGCGACGAGAAAGTCATCCCCGCAGAGGACGCCTCTGAAAACTTTGCTGACCTTCTGGCCAGCCAGGAAAACTCTCAGGTGCGCGTCCAGGCGGGCCAGAAAGTGACTGGCACCGTCATCGAAGTCACCGACGACGCGGTGTTCGTGAACGTCGGCGTGAAGATTGACGGCGTCATGGACCGCAAGGACTTCATCGACAACGAAGGCAACCTGACCGTCAAGGCCGGCGACGAAATCGAGGCCTGGGTCACCCGCGCCACCTCCCAGGAAATCGTTCTTGCCAAGTCCATGAACGGCGCCGGCATGGCGGCCATCGAGGACGCCAAGGAGAACGCCATTCCGGTCGACGGCCGCGTCATCGAGTCCTGCAAGGGCGGCTACCATGTCGAAGTGCTCGGCAAGACCGCCTTCTGCCCCGGCAGCCAGATGGCCGCCGGCGATGCCGACAGCGTCGTGGGCAGGACCCTGCAGTTCCTCATCACCCGCGTCGAGAGCCGCGGCCGCAACATCGTGGTTTCCCACCGCGCCCTGCTCGACCGCGAGCGCGAGGCCAACCTCGAGAAGTTCCTCGCCGAGGTGAAGGAAGGCGACATCGTCGAAGGCACCGTCACCCGCCTCGCCCCCTTCGGCGCCTTTGCCGAGCTGGCTCCCGCCGTCGAGGGCATGGTCCATCTCTCCGAGCTCTCCTGGTCCCGCGTCATGAAGGCCGACGAGGCCGTGAGCGAAGGCCAGAAGATCAAGGTGAAGGTCCTCAAGATCTCCAAGGAGAAGGGCCGCGACGGCCGCGAGCACACCCGCATCTCCCTCTCCCTCAAGGACGCCATGGGCAATCCCTGGGACGACGAGGCCAGCAAGCTGGTCATCGGCGACGTGGTCGAGGGCAAGGTCGTGCGCCTGGCTCCCTTCGGCGCCTTCGTCGAAGTCATGCCCGGCATCGAAGGCCTGGTGCACGTCTCCGAGATGTCCTGGGGCCGCCGCGTGAACAAGCCCGAGGAAGTAGTCAAGGCCGGCGACGTGGTCAAGGTCAAGATCAAGGACGTGAACCTCGAGAGCCGCCGCGTGTCCTTAAGCATGCGCGACGCCGAGGGCGATCCCTGGGCCGACGTCGAGGAGCGCTTCCCCGTGGGCTCCACCGTCGAAGGCAGGGTGGAGAGCCACTCCAAGTTCGGCCTCTTCGTGGTGCTGGCCCCCGGCATCACCGGCCTCCTGCCCGAAGGCATCATGCGCTCCACCAAGACCGCAACCCAGTTCCAGGGCCTCGACAAGGATGCTCCGGTCGAGCTTGAGATCCAGCGCGTCGACGCGGCCGCCCGCCGCATCACCCTGGCTCCCAAGGGCGTCGAAGCCCAGCCCGAGCCCGCCAAGGAAGGCGGCTCCGGCGCCGGCAAGAAGGGCGGCAAGTCCTCCCGCGAGCCCGAGGACAACTCCTGGCGCCAGCATCAGAAGGCCGGCGCGTCGAACGGCAACAGCATTATGGCACAGGCTTTGCAGAAGGCTATGCAGAACAAACACTAAGGAGTGTTCTGTATGCATCTTAAACAGTTCTCTGCTGTTGTGCTGTGCCTGGCCGTCCTCCTCTTCGCGAGGGCGGCCAGCGCCGGCGGCCTTCCCGAGTTCACGGACCTCGCCGCCTCCTGCGGCCCTGCCGTTGTCAACATCAACACCGAGCGCTCTGCAGCCGCGAACGGCCCCGAAGACATGTTCGGCGACATGTTCCGCAACATGCCTCCCGGCTTCGACCGCTTCTTCCGCTTCGGCCCCCGCCAGGGCCGCCGCGGCCCCGCCCGCAAGCAGAAGTCCCTCGGCTCCGGCTTCCTCATCTCGGCCGACGGCTACATCGTGACCAACAACCACGTTGTCGCCAACGCCGAGGTCATCCGCGTCACCCTCGACGAGAAAACCTACAAGGGCGAGCCTATCAAGGCCAAGCTCGTGGGCTCCGACGAGGAGACCGATCTGGCTCTGCTCAAGATCGACATCAAGCAGGATCTGCCCTTCCTCAAGTTCGGCGACTCCGACGAGCTCAAGGTCGGCGAGTGGCTTCTGGCCATAGGCAATCCCTTTGGCCTCGACCATTCGGTCACGGCGGGCATCCTGTCCGCCAAGGGCCGCCGCATCAACGCCGGCGCCTTCGACAACTTCCTGCAGACCGACGCCTCCATTAATCCCGGCAACTCCGGCGGCCCCCTCATCAACATGAAGGGCGAGGTGATTGGCATCAACACCGCCATCATCGCCTCCGGCCAGGGCATAGGCTTCGCCATCCCCAGCAACATGGCCAACGAGATCATCGATCAGGTCAGGGGCGGGAAGAAGGTGAGCCGCGGGTGGCTTGGCGTCGGCATCCAGGATGTGGATCAGAACACCGCCAAGGCGCTCGGCCTCGCCGAGCCCAAGGGCGCGCTCGTCGGCAGCGTCCAGAAGGACCAGCCTGCCGACAAGGCCGGCATCAAGGACGGCGACGTCATCGTTGCCATCAACGGCAAGGACATCGAGGACACGGCGGAGCTGCTCCGCACCATCGCCAAGCACCAGCCAGGCACGGAAGTGAAGGTGACGGTGTGGCGCGACGGCGCCAGGCAGGACTTCACCGTGAAGCTCGGCGACCGAAGCGAGAACCTGACGGCCGACAACGCCATCCGGGGCCGCAGCGGCGATGCCAGCACCGCCGAGGCTACCCTGGGCCTCACCCTCAGGCCCCTCAGGGCCGAGGAGGCCAAGGCGCTGAAGCTCGAGCAGGGCGGCCTCGTGGTAGTGGCCATCGAGGACGGCAAGCCCGCAGCCAGCGCGGACCTGCAGGTCGACGACGTCATTCTCAAGGCCAACATGAAGCCTGTGAAGACGACCGCCGATCTGGCCAAGGTGGTCAAGGAAGAAGGCGTCAAGCGCGGCGCCGTCCTCCTCCAGATCAACCGCCGCGGCGACCAGCTCTTCCGCACGGTCTCCCTCGAGAAGAAGTAGAGCTCTGTACCGTCAAGCCCTTTCAAGGCCGCTCCGGCATGTCCGGGGCGGCCTTTTGCGTTCCTGCCCCAAGCTCCTGCAGCCGGCGAAGGCCCGCCTTGCAGTCTTGCGTGGACAGAAGCGGCCAGGCTCAGGTAGAAGAAAGATACTGGAGAGGGCGCTTTCCCTGCCTGCCCCAGTTCCCAGTGTCCAGTTTCCCAGAGCCCAGGGCCCAACGCCCGCACACCCCCGCCAAGGAGCACTCGTTATGTTCAATCCCGACTGGAAAAACGTCAGAGACAGCCTCATGGAACGCGTGGACGATTTCGCCAAGGCCAACCCCCAGGCCATCGCCGGCTACGCCCGCCTCGAAGAGGGCGCGGCCAAGGGCAAGGCGCTCGATCCCAAGACCCGCGAGCTCATCGCCCTCGCCGTGGCCGCCACCACGCGCTGCGACGGCTGCATTTCCGTGCACGCGGCCAAGGCCAAGGAACTCGGCTGCACCAAGGAGGAGATAGCCGACGCCCTCGGCGTGGCCCTCGCCATGAACGCAGGCGCAGCCCTCGTCTACTCCTCGCGCATACTCGAAGCCTTCGACCAGGCGCCTGGCAAGTAGCCCTTCCTGCAGGGAGGGCCTGAAGCCATGGCCCTCGGCGTCCCGGAGCGCAGGAGCGTTCCGGGACGCTCTGGCGTTCCGGCGCCCTTTGCCGTATGGTGGATGATATTCCGCAAACGCCGTGCCAGGCACGGCAACCTCAACTCTCCAGGGGAGGCTCTCCATGCCGATTCATGCAGAGGCGGGCAAGCTCGCCGATCCCGCAACCCTCGAAAACATTCCTGCGCTCATGAGCGCCTACTACACGCTGACGCCTGATCCCGCAGACAAGGCACAGCGCGTGTCCTTCGGCACGTCAGGCCACCGCGGAAGCTCCGTCAAGCGGACCTTCAACGAGGACCACATCGCGGCCATCACCCAGGCGGTCTGCGAATACCGCGCCAAAGAAGGCCTCCAGGGCCCGCTCTTCATCGGCTTCGACACCCATGCCCTGTCCGAGGCGGCCTACCGCACCGCGCTGGAGGTTCTGGCAGCCAACCATGTCCAGACCCGCGTCTCCAAGGACAAGGCCTTCACCGCCACGCCCTGCGTGTCCCACGCCATCCTCAAGTGGAACAGAAGCCACCAGGGAGCGGAGCAGGGCGACGGCATCATCATCACGCCCTCCCACAATCCGCCCTCGGACGGCGGCTTCAAGTACAATCCCCCGCACGGCGGCCCTGCCGGCACCGAGGCCACGAGCGTCATCGAGGCCAGAGCCAACGAGATCCTCGCCGACGGCCTGAAAGCCGTGAAGCGCGTGGCCTACGCCGAGGCCCTGAAGGCGCCCGAGGTGCAGGAATTCGACTACATAGCGGCCTATGTGGACGATCTGGGCTCCATCATCGACATGGAAGCCATCGCCAAGTCGGGCCTCAAGCTGGGCGTCGATCCGCTCGGCGGCGCCAGCCTCGTGCTCTGGCAGCCCATCGCCGACAAGTACGGCATCGACCTCACCATCGTGAACAAGTGCGTGGATCCGACCTTCCGCTTTGTCCCCCGCGACAAGGACGGCAAGATCCGCATGGACTGCTCCTCGCCCTGGGCCATGAGCGTGCTGCTCGGCATGAAGGACCAGTTCGACCTGAGCTTTGCCTGCGATCCCGACTCCGACCGCCACGGCATCGTCACCAGAGACGAGCTCATGAATCCCAACCACTACCTCTCGGTGTGCGCCTGGTACCTGCTGAAAACCCGCACCCAGTGGCCGGCCGCCTGCGGCATTGGCAAGACCGTGGTGACCACGAACCTGCTCAACAGGGTGGGCGCCAAGCTTGGCCGCAAGGTCGTCGAGACGCCGGCCGGCTTCAAGTGGTTCGTGCCCTTCATGACCAGCGGCGAGTGCGGCTTCTGCTGCGAAGAGAGCGCCGGCGGCTCCTTCCTCTGCTTCGACGGCTCCACCTGGAGCACCGACAAGGACGGCCCGCTGCTCTGCCTCCTGGCAGCCGAGATGATGGCCAAGGAAGGCGCAAGCCCCAGCGAGCTCTACCGCAGGCTGACCAGCGAGCTGGGCACCCCCGTGTACCAGCGCATCGACTCCCCCGTGGACGACAAGACCCGCACCGTCCTCAAGTCCCTGACGCCTGAGACGGCGCGCATCGGGGAGCTGGGCGGACAGAAGGTCGAAGACGTGCTCACCAAGGCGCCTGGCAATGATGCCGCCATCGGCGGCGTCAAGGTCGTCACCCAAGACGGCTGGTTCGCCGTGCGCCCGTCGGGCACCGAGGCCATCTACAAGCTCTACGCCGAAAGCTTCAAGGACGAAGCCCATCTCAAGTCCATCCAGCAGGACGCCGGCGACTTCGTTGCCAAGCTGCTGGCCGGCAAGTAGCTTCGGCACGCTTCAGCTGACACGGCAAGGCGGCCTGCGCTCCCACCGGAGTGCGGGTCGCCTTTTCCGATCGAAGCTTCCGCGGCCTCCTCTCGAGGGCGCAGAGAAGGCCTTCACGCACACGAGGCCTGAACGGCCTGCGCGTCCGGATCGTTGCGCCAGCGCTCAAAGGACCAGCAAAAGCGTTCCGCTTCCTCCTCCCTGACGCCGAAGCGCTCGAAAAACGCCTGCCCGCAGGGCATTTGCGCCAGCATGCCGCTGACTATCTTCCGGGCTTCCCTGTCTGAAAGATGAAAGCGGCTGGCCTGCGGAAGCAGATTGGCAATGGTGCCGTACTTTCCTTCTGCGCCGACATTCATCGCCTGCGTCACATATGTTCAAACACCATGCACCGACGTCGTCGACACGATGTCGAACGCAGGAGCTAAGAAAATTGATGTTCCTCGAACGAGGAAACCATGGTTGCGTGGATGATCATCAGTATTTCGACACAAGAAATTGAAAGCCATGCGCTTGAAAATCGATGACACGTCCGAGACTCCCCATCGAACGTCATGGTCGGCTACTGTTTCATAGCTGAAGGCTTCATGGGCAGTTTCACTCATTCTGCACAGAGAAAGTGCTGAGAGGTAAGCTATTCCTGCAAATCCTCCAGAGACTGGCACCCTGTCAAAGCTCTTTACCAAGAGCACATCCCTGCCACCGACATCAAGGAGTCTCAGATCGGGGATATCGATACCGCATTCCTCCGCGAATTTCATGGTTGTCATCTCGACTCGAGCATTAGACCATCTATCGTGAAGGGAGGGAAATTTAGCAATCCAAAGTGCACCATCGTAGAGGACAGTGCTCTTGGGGCGGGAGCCGCCAACGCTGCTCCCTTGGGCAAGCAAGAGGGCATGCCGCGGATCGGCATCTAGTCCTTGCTCAATGCGCTGGGAAGCATGTCAGGCGCTCTAGGCGCAGCACCTGCAGGATGCCGGCAGACGCAGGGGCGCACGCAGGCGCACGCCATGGCGCATCAGGCTGGCAGGAGGGATTCCAGAGCTGAGGAGCCATGGCGTGCAGAGCTTTGCCTGCAGATCCACAGCCCCAGGCGCCTGCGAGGGCAGGGCGGGCGGAGCAGCGCGCAGGGAAGGGCTGCGACAAAGGGCAGGGGGCAGGGGAGCTGTCTTAGGCGTCCTGCTTCAGCCTGGCGACCTCGTCTGCCGTCAGCTCCCGGACCTCGCCTGAGCCGAGGCGCCCGAGGACAAGGGGGCCTTCGGCGATGCGCCGAAGCTTCAAGATGGTGAGGCCGACGTCGCGGCACATGCGGCGGATCTGGCGGTTGAGGCCCTGGCGGAGCGTGAAGGTCAGCACCGTGTTGCCGCGCGGGGTCGCGCCGGCCACGATGCCGACAGGCGCCGTGCGGTCGCCCTCGGCAAGCACCATGCCACGCCGCATGGTTTCGAGGGCAGATTCGGGGGCCACGCCTCTGACCAGCACTTCATAGGTCTTGCTCTGGTTGTGGCTGGGGTGCATGAGCCTGTGGGCGAGGGGGCCGTCGTTGGTGAGCAGGATGAGCCCCTCGGAAAAAAAGTCGAGCCTGCCGACAGGGTAGAGGCGCAGGTTCCGGTACCTGGGCGGAACGAAGTCGAGCACGGTCTGGCGGCCTTCGGGATCCGAGGCCGTCGAGACCACCTGGACCGGCTTGTTGAGCATGAGGTAGACAAGCTCCTCGCTGGCGCCCAGCGGCTGGCCGTCGATGGTGACCTGGTCGCTAGGCAGGACGCGCTGGCCTTCGGCTGCAGGCAGCCCGTTCACCTTGACGCGGCCCTGGGCAATGAGCTCGTCGGCCTTGCGCCTGGAGCACATGCCCGACTGGGCGATGGCCTTGTTGAGTCTCAGGGATTCGCCTTCGGCCGGAGCGGCGACACGCTCCGCCATCTTCCCAATGGCTTTGCCGGCGTCTTTCCGGGCATTGTTCCGGACGGCTTTTCCGGCAGCTTTCCATGGGGTTTTTCCGGCAGCTTTCTCGGCAGACATGGGCTGGCTTCGACCTCCAACGATTGGCTTTGCCGCGCATGGTTCCGAGCGGTACCGAGCGGTTCCGAGCCTTTCCGGTCCCTTTTCGCGCGCAGCTGCACTCTGGACGAAGTGCGTCCCTGCGTCAAGGACGCGGGCGTCCGGCACCCCAAGGCCAAGGGTCAGCGGGCTCCTGTGCGCACCCCGCGGAAGGACGCAGCCCCCCTGCCCGATGTTTAGTTTACATAATTACCGTTATGGGACATTCAAATTTATGTCCCTGCCAGCCCGCCCCGATCCTCTCTTTCCTCAGCTTCCCTGAGCGCCTTCTGGCGCGCCTGCGGTGTCCACAAAAGCTTCCTTCCATGAACCTGTCCATGAACCTCTTCATGAACCCCTCAGCGCTCAGCAAGGCCAGTCCAAACATGCTGGCCGGATAGCCGACGCGTCTGCGCGGCGAACGGCACATTCAAGCCGAAACGCACAGGCAGACAGCGCTAAGGCTTCCAGCCGACCCGTACCCTGTCTTGCCCTCGGACGGAGGCTCTCCCGCCCTCCTCGCCTGCACGAGGCCCTTTGGGGTAGATATATCACATAACCATTTGTTTTTACAAGTATTTTTTTCAAAAAAACACAAGCGACTTTTCTGTCCCCTCAGGGACCAGGGACCAGCCATGCTCACGCCCCCAGAGCAAGGCACGCCGGCAAAGGCATTCTGCGACATTCCACCGGCACCGACTTGGACAGGTTCTGTTGGCCGAGCCCCTGCCCCTCCCAGCGCACCTCCCGCGGCTTGCGTCAAGGCTTGCCAGAGACGCCTGCCACGGCGTAGATTCCGGACTCTCAACGCACACCTTCCAAGGAGCACCTTGCATGGGCTTTCTCAACTCCTCCTGCAGCTTCACCCGCTTTGCCATCGTCGATCCCGTGCCCGCTGATCTCTGGGCCAGCATCCCTGATCTCCTGAAAAAAGGCGCCATTCTCGACATCGACGACCTGCCCGAGCTGCAGGCCGACGGCTGGGTCTGCTTCGACGACTACCTGGACACCGAGTGGGTGACAGCTCCGCCGCAGAAAGGCGACTACCTCGCCTTCTCCCTGCGCCTCGACATCCGCAGGATCCCTGCCGGCGTGGTCCGCAAGCACCTCGACAAGGCGATCAAGCAGGAGAAGGAAGACAACGCGCGCAGCGGCAAGAAGTTCATCTCCCGCGAGCGCAAGAAGGAGCTCAAGGAGCAGGTTGTCCTCAAGCTCCGCAGCCGCTTCCTGCCCGTCCCAGGCGAATTCAACGTGCTCTGGAACACCTCCACCAACGAGATCTGGTTTGCCTCCACGCAGACCAAGGTCAAGGAGCTCTTCACGACGAAGTTCCTCAACACCTTCAACCTGCACCTGCGCGAGCTGACCCCAAGCGCCCTCGCCCTGCAGATGCTCGGCGAGGAAAAGGCGGACGACATCAACATGCTGGAGCCGACGCAGTTCTCTGCCGAGGACTAGCAAAGGCCGAGATTTCATCTTTTTAGTAGGAATCTTCAATGACTAGCGATCCCTCTTCCAATCCCGACAGCATTCTTGGCCAGGAGTTCCTGACCTGGCTCTGGTACCAGTCCGACGTGGCGCCCGCCTTCTTCAAGACCGACAAGGGCGAGCCCTTCCTCGTCTCCATGGAGAAGCGCATCACCGTCTCCGGCGGCGAGGGCGACGCCAGGGAAACCGCCTCCGTGAGCGCCACGGTGGAGTCGCCCCTGCGCGAAGCCCGCATGGGCCTCAACCGCGGCAAGAAGGTCACCCGGGCCCTTGTCCACCTCTCCAAGGAGGAGCTGGCCTTCGACGTCTCCCTGAAGGCCGACGACTTCTCGCTCAACAGCCTGAAGACGCCCAAGATCGACAAGACGGACAAGGACGACGATCCCGACGCCCTTTTCCTCGAAAAGGTTGCCCTCATCGAGACCGGCGTCCAGCTGCTCGACTGCCTCTACCGGCAGTTCCTCCAGCTTCGCTTCAATGCCGAGGCCTGGGGACGCACGGTGTCCGGCATCCACGACTGGATGGCAGGGCGCCTGGGCCAGGGAAGCGGTCAAGCCTAATCCAAGGCCCCCCTGCCCTTCCCCCGCGCCCCTCTGCCCCCTTTGCCTCCTCGCCCTTTGCCTATGACCGACAACGACACGCACGCCAAGGCGCGCTTCCGCGCCCAGGCAGGCCGGGTGCTGCGCAAGCTCTTCTGGATGATCCTCGTCCTGTGGGGCATCACGATCATCAGCTTCATCGTCATCCATCTGGCGCCGGGCTCGCCCACGGACATGGAGACCACCATGAACCCGCTGGCCGGCGAAGCCGCCCGCCGGCGCCTCAACGAGCTCTACGGCCTCGACAAGCCCCTGCTGGTCCAGTACTGGGACTGGCTGGTCCGCCTCCTGCACCTGGACTTCGGGGTCTCCATGGCAGCCGACGCCAGGCCCGTGATGGACAAGATTCTGGAGCGCCTGCCGCTCACCCTCGGCATGAACGTGGCCTCCCTCGTCCTCACCCTGCTCATCGCCGTCCCCGTGGGCGTGCTTTCGGCCTGCATGCGGGGAAGCCTTCTGGACAGGACGGTGACGGTGCTGGTCTTCATCGGCTTTGCCATGCCCTCCTTCTGGTTCGCCCTGCTCCTCATGCTCTACTTCGGCATCGACCTCGGGTGGTTTCCCATTTCGGGCATCACATCCCTCAACTTCAAGGCCATGGGCCCCTGGGAGCAGATCGTGGACGTGGCGAAGCATCTGGCCCTGCCCATCACGGTGTACACGGCAGGCTCCCTTGCCGGCATGTCGCGCTACATGCGCGCCTGCATGCTGGAAGTCCTGGACCAGGACTACATGCTGACGGCTAGGGCCAAGGGCCTCTCCCAGACCGCCGTCGTCTGGCGCCACGGCATGCGCAACGCCCTGCTTCCGCTCATCACCCTGCTCGGCCTTTCGGTGCCGGGCCTCATCGGCGGCTCGGTGATCATCGAGTCCATCTTCGCGCTGCCGGGCCTGGGGCAGCTCTTCTACGCGGCCGTCATGGCCAGGGACTACACGCTCATCATGGGCAACCTCGTCCTGGGCGCTGCCCTCACCCTGCTCGGCAACGTGCTGGCCGACCTCTGCTACGGCCTGGCCGATCCGCGCATACGGCAGGGCCAGGGAGCACGCTCATGACAGCCCGTGCCCTGCGCTTTTTCCTGCGCCGCAACGCCATGCTCCTGCTCGGCGCCTCGCTGGTGGCCTTTGTCTCCCTGGCCGCGCTGCTGGCCCCCTGGATTGCCCCCTACGATCCCAACGAGCTGCACCTCGACTGCATACTCCAGGCGCCCTGCGCCCAGTTCCCGCTCGGCACGGACAGGCTTGGCCGCGACGTGCTCTCCCGCCTGCTCTGGGGCGGCCGCATTTCGCTGTGGGTGGGCTTCGTGGCCGTGGGCATCTCCATTGCCATCGGCACCCTGCTCGGCCTGGTGAGCGGCTACTTTGGCGGCCTGGTCGACGAAGTGGTCATGCGCTTCGTGGACGTCATGCTCTGCTTTCCGGCCTTCTTCCTCATTCTGGCCGTGGTGGCCTTCCTGGAGCCGAGCCTCGTCAACATCATGATCGTCATCGGCCTCACGAGCTGGATGGGGGTTGCGCGCCTTGTGCGCGCAGAAACGCTCTCCCTGCGGGAGCGGGAGTTCGTGGACGCGGCCAGGCTTGCCGGCACGCCCACCTGGAAGGTGCTGGCACGCCACATCCTGCCGAACGCCATGGCGCCCGTCACCATCGCGGCCATTCTCGGCATAGGCGGCGCCATCCTGACGGAGTCGGGCCTCAGCTTCCTCGGCCTCGGGGTGCAGCCCCCGCAGGCCAGCTGGGGCAACATGCTCATGGACGGCAAGTCCGTCATCGAGGACGCTTCCTGGCTCTCCCTTTTCTCCGGGCTCGCCATCCTGATTACGGTGCTCGGCTACAACCTTCTCGGCGAAAGCCTGCGCGACCACTTCGATCCCAGGCTGAAGCGGTAACCCCATGCTTGAACTGCTCCGCATACGCAACCTCGCCCTCATCGAGGACATGGCCCTGGACTTCGGCGAGGGCATGAACGTGCTCACCGGCGAAACCGGCGCCGGCAAGAGCTTCATCCTCAAGGCTCTGGGCTTCCTGCTGGGCGAACGGCTCTCGCCGGACATGGTGCGGCCGGGAAGCGACCGGGCGCAGGTGGAGGCCGTGTTCGCAGGCAAGGACGGCGGGGAGCTCATCCTGCGCCGCGAACTCTTCGCCTCGGGACGCTCCCGTTTCTTCGTCAACGACAGCCCCAAGCCCCAGGAGCGCGCCCGCGAGCTCAAGGACAGCCTTGTCGCCTACACGAGCCAGCACGGCCAGCAGAAGCTGCTCCAGCCCGCCTACCAGAACCAGATCATGGAGCAGACCATCGACTGCCCGGAACTTCTGCAGGAGCGCGACAGGCTCAGGGCCCAGCTCGAGGCGAAGCTGGAGGAGCGCAGAGCCATCGAGGCCAGGCAGGCAAGCCTCGCCGAGATGCGCGACCTGCTCGAGCTCAGGCAGGCCGAGATCGACAAGGTCAAGCCCCAGGAAAACGAAGACGAGGAGCTCGAGGCGCTCAGAGTCCGCGCCCGCCAGGCCCAGGAGGCTGCCAGGGACTACGACCAGGCCCTCGGCTACCTCTACGGCGACGCCGACGCGCCCGGCCTGCTCGACATGGCCCGGACCTTCCACCGCCATCTTGAGCGCATGGCCAAGGCCGATGCCGGCCTTGAGCCCAGCTGCGAGGCCACGGGCTCCTTTGTCCAGGAGCTCCAGCACCTGGCCGGCCGCCTCAGGCAGCCGCCACGCCTGGAGGACATGCCGCCCGACATGGACGCCGTGGAAGAGCGGCTCTTCGAGCTCTCCCAGCTCAAGCGCCGCCTCAGGCGCACCCTGCCCCAGATCCTGGCCCTGAAGGACGAAATCGCGGAGAAGATTTCCTTCCTCGACCAGTGCGCCCTGGACATCAAGCGCCTCCAGCGCGAGGAGGACGCGCTGGCGGGCAGGCTCAAGACCTGCCTGGAGCAGCTCCTCCCCCGCCGCAGAGCCTGCTGCGACGCCTTTGCGGCCAGGCTCGAAGCCCAGCTCCGGGGGCTCGGCTTCTCCGAGGAGGTGCGGGTGATTCCCCGCTACGCACCAAGCGAAATATGGCCAGGCATAGCCGATGAAAAGGTGCGCCTGCTGTGGGCTCCCAATCCCGGCCAGCCCCCGCAGCCCCTGGACCGCATTGCCTCGGGCGGCGAGCTCTCGCGCTTTCTGCTGGCCCTCGCCGGGGTGCTGCCCTCTGCCGAGGAGGCCACCTTCATCTTCGACGAAGTGGACTCCGGCGTCGGCGGACTCACGCTCAACCGCCTGGCCGACCGCCTCGAGCAGCTGGCCTGCAGCCGGCAGATGCTGCTCGTCACGCACTGGCCCCAGATAGCCAGCCGGGCAGGACGGCACTTCCAGATCACCAAAACCGTGCGCGAGGGAAAGACCTTCACCCTGTGTACGCCGCTGAACGACCAGGAAAGGCACGACGAGCTCGCGCGCATGGCTGGCGGAGGCGCGCAGGGCGAAGCAATGGCCGACGCTCTTGACGGCGCGAGGGGCGTGCGCGGCAGGGAGGCCTGCGGCGCACCGGAGCAGACTGGGCCAGATCAGGCTGGGCCGATTCCTGCCCACGCCGGCGCGCGGCCTGTCAAAGCTGCACAGGCTGCCGATGCCACCGATGCTGCCAAAGCCGCTCCAGCCGAGGCCCCCAGGGCAAAGACGAGCACGGCTAAGACGAGCAAGCACAGAACGGGCAAGGCCAGGGCCCGCACGAGCGCGCAGGATCCCCAAGGCTGTGCGCACGAAGCCCATGCAGGTGGCGCTTGCGGGGACGCCGAGGAAGCCCCGGCAGACGGAAGCCCGGCAGGCAGGACAGCAGAGGCGAGGCCGCTGGGCTGAACTGACGCAGAAGAGCTCTCTTGCATCCCAGCTCAGGCCTGCCCTCGCCTACGGCGCTGGCTTGCGCCAGCTCGCCTCTGCAGCGGCGCGCCAGAGCCTCGAGGGCTTCAAGGCGGGCTCCCACCAGGGCTTGCGGCGCCCCAGTGCCGGACCACGGTTGTTCAAGGCCTAGCCGTGGACCATGAACCACCAGACGAGGGGCGCGATGATCAGCCTGTACCAGGCAAAGGGCACCAGCGTCACCCGCCCGACGACGGCCACGAAGGCCTTAACGGCGGCCAGGGCCGACACGAAGGAGCCGACGAAGCCCACGGCGAGCACGACGAAGTCGTCGGGCGTGAAGAGCCGCCAGCTGTGGAGCAGGTCGAAGCCCGTTGCGGCCACCATGATGGGCACAGCCGCAATGAAGGAGTATTCGGCAGCCACGGGACGCCTGGCGCCCAGGATCATGCCGCCCATGATGGTAGAGGCGGAGCGGGAGAAGCCGGGCCACAGCGCCAGGCACTGAAAGCAGCCTATGCCGAAGGCGAGCGCCGGCGTCATGTCGTCCAGGGTCGGGCAGCTCTCCCGGAAGCGGAAGAGCTTCTCGACGGCTATCATGAGGATGGCGCCGACGACGAGAGCCACGGCCACCGTGGCCGGCGTGAAGAGGAAGGCCTTGATCTGCTTGTGGAAGAGCAGGCCCATGACGCTGGCAGGAAGGCTGGTCAGGATCAGGAGCCATATGCCTCTCAGGCCGGCAAAGCGCCGGCCGGGCCGGGGCGCGAGCAGGCCGATGAAGCGGTCCCAGTAGAGGACGACGACGGCCAGGATGGCGCCGAGCTGGATGACCACGTCGAAGACGTTGGCCTTCTCGCCGGTGAAGTGCAGAAGGTCGTTGGCAATGATGAGATGTCCCGTGGAGGAGACGGGGAGAAACTCCGTGAGGCCCTCGACGATGCTGAGGACGACGGCAGACCATATGCTGTCCACGTGCAGGCTTCCTTGCGTTCAGATGGGATGCGGCGGGGGATGGAGGGACGGATGGACAGACCCGCCTTGTGGGCCGGTCCGAAGGATGCTAGGCTTTAGCAGATAGACGGCTGGCTGTCCATTTGAGGCCAGCGGCCCCCAGAGGCCTTTCCCCAGCAGCTTTCAAACACGAGCCAAGGAGCTTGCCATGGCAGTCATCTCTCCCTCCGCCAAAGTCCAGGAAGCGGCCAAGTACATCGCCGAAGTGCTTGCGGACAATCCCAACAAGTCCCTCGGCGCCCTGCTCGACGAGGCTGGCATGCGCTACAATCTGACGCCTCTCGACGCCGAGGCCCTCCAGCGCATCTTCGCCAAGGAAAAGAAGAAAGCCTAGTTCCAGGACAGCGCGGGCATTCCTGCGCCCTTCCCTGCCTGCAAGGCCCCGCTCCGGCGCTCTCCAGCGTCCGGGCGGGGCTTTTCTTCGGCCCTGCTCCAGTCCTCGCGACCAGGCGGAAGCGGCCAGCGCGTCCAGCAGCCCAGCCTGCCGCTGGGTGCGCATCGATCTAAAAACGCCTGCAATTCCTGCACCTATGCCACGGCTTTGCCATGCATCAGCTTCGAAGGCGGTTTTTTCCGTGGCTTTCGTTGCATACTATGCTACGCTTCCAGCATGAGTCTTCTCTCGTACGACCACATCAGCACGATCCTGAGCCAGCCTGCGAGCCTCGAGTGGATCCGGCAGACGCTGGCCGCAACCCCTTGCCTTGAGCTCGATACGCTCAGCGTCGTCGTGTGCCTGCACTTCGGCTTCAGCGACGAGCACGGGCAGCTCGGGCTCAGGCCCTGCGCCGAGGTATTGCGAGATCTGGGCAGGCAGGGCCTTTTCCGCAAGCCAGATCCGCCAGACGGCACAAGCTCCGGCGCAGAAGGGGACATGGCCGCGCCCGCCTTGCCAGACACGGAACCAGACGAAGAGCAAGGCAAGAGACCAGGCAAGGAGCAAGCCAAAGAACTAGACAGGGAACCAGCCAAAGAGCCAGCCAAGAGGCAAGGCAAAGTGCTAGGCAAGAGGCCAGGCAGGCCGCTTCCCCAGATTTACAGCTATGCCGATTTTGCCGGTCTGCTCAAGCATATGCTGCTCGTCCAGGTCAAGACGGCAGAGCAGCGCGCGGACTGGGACTTGCACATGGCTAAGGCTCATGCCTCCGGCACGGGTGCGTCCAGCCAGCACCGGGTGCGCTATCTGGTCTATTTCAAGGGACTGCTGGCGGCGCTTGGCGGCTTCTCCGCAGCCCTTGCCTGCAGCAAAAGGTGCGACGAGTGGATAGGATGGAGCGCCGAGAAGCGGGACTGGCTGCTTGCCAAGGACGCCCTCGTGAGGATGGACCCCTTCCTTGTCTGCAGGACTTCGGAGAACAGCCCTCCGGAGGTCTATGCGGCGGCGCTCGACGCCATGTGCCGCGCCGTGCAGGAGGACTGGAAGGCAATCTGCGGCGCCGAGCCCTTTCTGGCTGAAATCGACGTCCTTGAGGATTCGAGCGAAGACTTATGCTGCAGACGGCTCGGCCTGACTGACATCGGGACTGTGAAACAGGGATCTGGCGGCGGGACGGCGGGCGCCGGCACGAAGAAAGGCTACATGCGCCCCCTTGTGCCCAGCTTCAGGGAAGGCATGGACCTTGCCGCCAGGGAAGGGATGCATCCGTTGAAGCCTGCGCCGGCAAAGGCCGCGCCTTCCGGCGCTCCTCCTGCGAGGGTCAAGGCTGCGCCGTCAAAGTCAAGGACAAGGCTCTTGGAGAATGCATGGGGCTCGCGCGAGTTCGCGCTCCCGGCGTCGACAGTTCAGGCCAAGGACCGCATGGAACTGAGCAGGGATCTCGCTGCCTGCGCCCAGAGCCTTGCCCTGGCACCCGTTCCTTCGGCTTCGGCTGCCTTCCACGCAGGCGGCAGCTCCTTGCAGGCATGGCACAGGCTCCTCGAGGACGGCACGGTGACGCCTGAAGCCATTCTGAGCAGGCATGCCGTGCGTACCCTGCAGCGCGCGAAGGAAGCGGGGACCGTTCTCTTCCTGCCGATAGGCCTCGAGGTCAGCCTGCAGGGAAAGCCTGGGCTGAAGTCGCTGCCATCCGGCATGCAAAACGGGCTTGGTCCCGGCATCCCAGGCATGCACGTCTTTGCCACTCTCGCCGCCGCGCCCAAAGCAAATGGTCTTCTGGGCGTCGTCAAGGCCTCGTTCTGGACCGGCGGGAGCAAGGACGACATGCTCAGCCAGCACTGCCGGGACATAGCCCAGGCGGCAAGGAGCATGCCGTACACGCAAACACTTCTGGTCTGCGGCCGCCAGGCCTGCGACGCGGCCTTCCTCGACGCATGCCAGCAGCTTGGCCCCTGCGGGCTTGTCGTCCGGGCCAGGGACGACATCAGCCTTGCCTGGAAGGCCGGAGCGCTGGGCGACCTGATGGCGCAGGCTGCGCCCTGCGGGAAGATGCTGGTCGCATCCGGTCTGCTGGCAGGCAGCGGCAGCCGCCCCGAAGGCATGGGCGACAAGGACAGGCCAGCACGCTACGTCAAGACGATTCTCGCCATCCGGCGCGTCCTGATCTCGCCCCCTGCTGACAAGCCGGAGGCCGCCCCCTTCAGCCTTGTCTGCATCGCCGTGCAGGAAAAGGTGGGACGGGGCAGCCGCAAGCCGCTCAGGCTGCTCCTGCTCACCACGCTTCCCGTGGAAAACGCTAGCGATGCGGAGCGGCTCGTCAGGCAATATGCGAAGGCGACGATCGTCGAGCCGTGGCTCTCGCATTTTCAGCAGGCCTGCGACCTGCTTGAGCATCGAACCTTCAGGCTTGCTCCCAGCCTGAGCAATGCGCTGGCCGTCTTCACGGTTGTGGCCTGGCGGAAGGCCGTCGCCCTGGGCGGTCTTCAGCGCCAAGATCACGACCCGAGCCAGGCGCTTCCGTCGCCCCAGCCCTCCGGGACTGCGGAAGCGGCCGGCGCCGCCGGCGAGCCGGAAAAACCCCGCGCCGCTGGCGAGCCGGAGGGGGCCGCTGCTGGCCTTCCCGAAAAAGCCGACGCCATCGAGGAGTCCGAGCGTCCCCATTCCCTGCGCAGCACCCTGCTCCGGCCAGCCAGTCTGGCATGGCTCAGGCAGGCTCTTGCAGCACATGCCGGCCTTGGCTTCGACAGGTTCTGCGAACTGGCCTGCGGCCATTTCGGCTTCCGCACCAAAGCCGGGAAGCTCAGGACCACGGGCTTGCGCCTGGCCCTGGCAAAGCTGGACAGCGAAGGGCGCATCTGCCTCCAGGACCTGCTCGGCCCAAGGCCTGCCGGCGAGGCTGGCACAGCGGAAGCAGCCCGGAACGAACGCCGCGACGCCGGCACTGCCGGCACTGCCGGGACTGCCGGGATCGCAGGGAAGCCCAAGGACACCGGGAAGCCCACGGACGCCAGGGCGGGTCTTCTGGAAGCCTCCAGACCCAGCCGCAAGCTTGCGATCGTCAAGGTCGAGACGCAGGAGCAGATGCAGATCTGGGAAGAGGCCATGCCAAAGGACGGCCGCTCCCCCATCGGGACGACGCAGCTGCGCTACCTGGCCTACGCGGACGGCAAACTGGCCATTGCCGTCGGCTTCTGCCAGGCCAGGCTCTCGGTCTGCGATCGCGACGCCTGGCTTGCCTGGAGCGGCGAGGAGCGCAGAAACTGCCTCAACGGGGCCGTTGTGTGGATGTACAGCCTTCGCCTCCCCGAAGGGGCACAAGGCCCGGGCGACACGGCTTCGGCAGCCCTCGGCGCCGTGCTTGGCGCTGTGCGGGAGGACTGGCGCAAGGCAAAAGGCAGCGAGCCCCTCCTGGCCGAAGCCCACGCCGAACCGGGATCGCCCGAGGACGCGTTCTTCAGGGACGCCTGCTGGATCACGGCAGGAACGACGGCGCTGAGGCTGAAAAATGCCCAAGGCCTGCTGCGGCCTGCAGGCAGCAGGACAGTCTACCTGCATCCCTTCGCTCCCGGCTTCTGGGAAAGTCTGGAAAGGCGCCTGGCCCCGTACAGGACGCCGCCCTCCTGGGCCGCAGCTCCGCCCCTCGCGCCCTCGGAAGGCCTGGAGAAGGACGCGTGGGCCAGAAGCGAGTTCGGGGACGCCAAGCTCGGACTGAGCGGCAAGGACGACATCCTCGCCGAGTGCGCCGGACGCCTCTTCGCAAGCCCCAGCATGTCCGCCGAGGAGGCCTTTGGCGCCAATCTGGCCGTCAAGCGGGCCTGGTTCAGGCTCGCCGACAACAGGAAAGTGACGCCGGAAGGCCTGCTCAGCTGCCACAGGGAGCGCACCCTGCGACGGGCGAAGGCCCTGAAGACCGTCCTCTTCGTGCAGACCGGCCTGAACGTCAGCCTGCAGGGCCGGCCTGAGCCCGACCTCAGGGGGGTGCTGCCCAGGCTGCACAGCGGCCTTGGCCCCGGCATTCCCGGCATGCACGCGCAGGCCTGCGCAGCCGTCAATCCCGCATCGGGCCAGCTTCTCGGCATCATCGAGGCCTCGTTCTGGGCAGGCCAGGGGGAGGCTGAAATGCAGCGGGAGCATTGCCTGCGCATCGACCAGACGGCCAGGGACATGCCTGGCACGCTTGCCGTTTCGGTGTGCGATCCCAGCGCGGACGAGGCAAGCCTCGTCGACGCGTGCCGGGAGCTTCGGCACAGCCGCCTTGTCTTCCGGGCCAGCGCAGGCCTCGTCCTTCCCGGAGCGGCCAAGTCCCTGGGCGCCCTCATGGCGAAAGCGGCCCCCTGCGGCACGATGCGCCTTGCCCCAGAGCTGCTGGCAGGACTGACGGCAGAGCCGGGCCAGGATGCCGGCGCAGGCCAGAATCTGCCGCAGGCGCCTTGCAACGTGGACCTTGCCGTCCGGCACTTCAGCCTGCCTCCGCCTGCGGACAGGCCTGATCTCGGCCAGACCCGCCTTGTCTGCGTTGCGGTACGGGAGCGCGGGATGCCCGGGGAGCGCGGGCGGGAAGCGCTGCTGCTCTCCACGCTTGCCGTGGAGCGCGCAGGCGATGCCCAAAGGGTAGTCGAGCACTACGCGGAAAGGCGGAGCACCGGGCCCTGGCTCGGACTGATCAGGCAGGCCGTCCACGCCCTCGAGGCGGACGCGCTCAGAACGCCCTGGCGCCTGAGGAACATCCTGACCGTCTCCATGGTGGTCGCCTGGATGAAGACGCTAGCCGCGCCTCCCGATGGCATGTCCCCCGGCCCGCGCAGACAAGCGCCCGCGAGGCGGGTCCTGATGCGGCTCCCCCGGCCGCGCAAGCCCAGGCAGAGCGGATAGAGAGCGGATGGATGAATCCGCACTGCGCTGGACAGGCCAGCCTGCTGACAAGGTTCAGCAAGCACTGCCCTGCAAGGTCTGCCGGCATGGAGAAATGGGGGCGCCGCCAAGATGCCGCCGGCGCGCTGGCGGACTTTGGCTGGAAGAAGGCTGCAGGATGCGGTAGGGAAAGGAAGGCCCGGAGCGGATTGTCCGCCTCGGCCCTGCGCTGGTCCCGGAACTGACAGCCGACCGTCCGCGCAGCCTGCAGCAACCTGCAACCTGAATCCACGGAGGTCCCCCAAGCATGCCGCGCTTTCTGAAAGCACTCTTCCTTGTCCTTGCCCTTTCCCTCGCCGTCTCGCCGCTCTCCGGCTGCGCCAAGCTGGAGCAGGCGAAAATCGCCCTGGAGGCCTCCGACACGCCGCCGGCAGACCTGCCTGCAGCCCTCCATGCAGACCTCACCAGGCTCTCCAAGGTGAACGGAAAGCACATCGGCGGCTCCTTCCCCGGCACGCCCGGGCAGGCCGACCTGCGCAACTGGGTGCGCGCCACGCAGGGCTCTGCCTACGATCCCTTCGACAAGGTCTACTACACCCTGGGCTCCAAGCAGGACGGCGCAGCCTACATGCGCGTCCTCAAGTGGGGCGATACCGAAGAAGCCCGCACCTACGTCGACGCCACCAAGTTCCAGTACGCCCGCTTCCCGCACCAGGGCCTCGCCCTCTACCGGCCCTCGGCCGCGGATCCCGTGCGCTTCTTCTGCTGCGGCAACCAGCACGAGGCCAAGGACAAGGAGGTCAAGGAGAACACCCAGATTCTCAACCTGCTCGAGTGGAACAAGGCGGCCAAGACCGCGGATCTCGTTGCCTCCTGGAAGCTCTTCGACAGCAAGACCTACATGGCCGGCTTCCGCATGGACGCCTGCGTCTCGCCTGACGGCAAGTGGCTGGTCGGCCAGGCCAAGCGCAACGACGACGGCAAGATCGCCATCGGCGTGTGGAAGATCGAGAAGCTCCTGGCCGCCAAGGGCCAGCCCGGCACGGTCGTGGACGCCACGGGCCTTGCCGAGCGCGTCTTCGTCTCGCCATGGGGCACCAAGAACATCGCCATGCAGAGCCTTGCCACGGACGGCCGCTGCATCTACGCCCTGCACTCCTCGCCCGACCTTTCCCCGCACTCGGTCTACGTCATGGACATGTCGGGGCGCCGGCTCCTCGACAGGAAGCCCTCCACCGAAGGCCTCGAGCTCTACAGCGAGTTCAAGAAGCACAGCGCCGAGGGCGAGTGCCTCTTCTTCGCCAAGGTCGCAGGCAAGACCTGCCTCGTCATGGACGTCTCCCTGGGCGTCTACAACGTCAAGGACGACGCGGGCAAGATCCGCGACGACAAGTACTCCCGCTACACCCACTACTACGTGCTCTTCTAGGCCCGGCTGAGTCCTCGTCCAGTCCGGCCCTCTTCCGGAGGCGGTCCCGGGGCAGGCCCCTGCGGACCGCCTTTCCCGCTTCAGAAGACTTCCGCCTCCCTTCACCCGATGCCAAGGAGACAGCCATGCAGCCTTTTCCTCTTGCGCTCGCGAGCCTTGCCCTGGCCTTGGCCCTGGGCCTTGCCGGCGCCTCCACCCCCGTGTGCGCCCCGGCAGCCGATGCGGCCGGAGCCGGGCAGGCCAAGCCTGGCAAGGCCAAGCCCGAGAAAGCTAAGGAAACCCAGGAGACCTACGCCCTCGCCAAGAATCTGCCCGCAGACTTCAAGCTTCGCTTGAAGCCTCTGGAAAAGCCTGGCCGCCACATCGGCGGCTGCTTTCCCGGACGGCACCCCGACCAGGGACCCCGCGCCTGGGGCCGGGCGACCCAGGGCTCCGCCTGGGATCCCTTCGACAACGTCTACTACACCCTGGCGGCCCGCAGGGACGGCGCCGAGTCCATGCGCGTCATGACCTGGGGCGACAGGGAGCAGGACCGCGTCTTCGTTGCCGAGACCAAGTGGGAGCATGCGCGCTTCCCCCACCAGAGCCTGGCCCTCTACCGGCCCTCCAAGGACGCGCCCGTGCGCTTCTTCGCCCAGGCCAGCGTCTTCGAGGCCAAGGACAGGAAGGTCGACGCCAAGTCCTTTGTCCTCAACCTTCTCGAGTGGCAGAAGGACCAGGGCACCATGGCCGTTCTCGCCTCCTGGAAGCTCTTCGACGAGGCGACGCACGCCCCCTGCCAGATGAACGCCTGCATCTCCCCGGACGGCCAGACGCTCGTCTGCCGCGCCAGGCGCCTTGCCGACGGCGTCTGGGTCTTCGGCGTGTGGAAGACGGCTACGCTGCTCAAGGCCATGGAAGGGCGGGATCCCGCGCAGCCCGCACATCCCATAGACGCGCAGAAGCTGTGCGAGCGTATCTTCGCCTCGCCCTGGGGCACCCGGAACATCGCCCTGCAGAGCCTCGCCACCGACGGCCGGCTGCTCTACGGGCTCACCTCCCCTGCCGACATGAAGCCGCACCAGATCTTCGTCATGGACCTCGAAGGCCGCAAGGTGCTGGAGCGCCGGCCCTCCTTCGAGGGCTTCGAGATAGCGCCTGAATTCCACAAGCGCTGCGCCGAGGGCGAGGGGCTCTTCTTTGCCAAGGTGGCCGGCGAGCTGCGCCTGGTCATGGACATGTCCCTTGCCGTCTACGACAGACCCGACGAGAACGGCATGCCGAGCCTCAAGTGGACGCGCATCAACCACTACTACGTGCTGTTCTAGCGGGCCTGCCCCCAAGGCCCCTCTCCGGGCAGCGGCCCGGATCTGCTGCAGGCCGGAGCGGACCGAGGTGCGCTCCGGCCTGTCCGGCTTCAGGCCCCTTTGCTGCGCACAGACCCGGTAACGCGTCTAGGACAGGGCATACGCCGCTTCAACGGCGCCCTGGGCGTACTTCCTGAAGATGCCGCAGGCCGTCTCCAGGGCCCGCTCGACGCTTTGCCTGCCTGAGAAGCCGTAGATCACGGTCAGGATGTCCCTGGCCTCTTCGCCCACCATGGTGCGCCTCGAATCGCTGACAGGGCAGCCGAAGGGCCCCTGGCAGTCCGCCAGCAGGGGCATGCGCTCAAGCTTGATCGCGCCCTTGCCTATGCCCTCGTAGGCTTCGCCGGCAAGGCCAAGCCGGAAGACGGCGTCGCCCCTGATGCCGGCACGATCGTAGCTTCCCAGGGAAAAGCCCGTCTCGAGGGAGACGAGGTTGTTGGCGTCGACCACGGCGTTGACGCGGTAGAGATCCTTTGCCTGGCGCACGCGGCGGTAGAGGGCTTCCGAAGAGATGCGGGTGCGGCCCGGGTCGATGCCAAAGGCCTTGAAGGCCCGGCGGCTGGGGCCGATTTCGGGCATTCCGGCAAGCTCCGTCGCCTGCAGGCGGGCATAGAGCGCCGGCTGGACGATCTTCTCGAAGTCCTCCCACAGCCTGCCGGACGAGGCCGGGACCTCGGGCTTCCACAGAACGATTCCAAGGACGGCATCAGGCCAGAGCGCCTTGAGGCCGCCGTCGACGACAAAATGCATGCAGCCTCCCTGCAGGCGCCGCCTTTTGGTCCCAGGATCCGGTCATGGGTCATGGGGTCATGGCGCCCGCCTTGACAGCAGACAGCCTACGCGAGAATCCCTCGTCCTGCCATCCCGAAGCCTGCCTGGCGCGGCCTTTCCGCTTCGAAACGCCTGTTTTCTTGACTTGGCGCGCTTTTGCCGTATCGTCCGCAGTGCACGCCGGGAGACACGCCAAAGCGCGCCGGCGGCTTCAAGGGAGGTGCCTTATGTCCAACTATGCGCTCTGCGACGACTTTTCCCGCTGCGATGTCGACGACCGCGACAATTACAACTGGACGCCCCTCATGGGGGCTGTCCACCAGGGCACCCTCGAGACCGTCCGCGCTCTGATCGCCCGGGGCGCCGACGTCAACGCCATCGGCGGACTCAGCACCCGGGACGAGTGCACTCCCCTGCGCATCGCCGTGCTGGACGACAACATCCCCATGGCCGACCTGCTCATCAAGAGCGGCGCCAAGGTCAACGCCTGCGACTTCTACGGCAACACGCCCCTCATCGATGCGTGCTGGCACTGCAACTCGGCCATGCTCCAGCTGCTCATCGATGCCGGCGCCACCATGGAGCGCGCCACCAAGGGCGATGTGCTCGACGCCTTCGAGTGCGTCAAGGAAGGCGCCGCGGAGTCGAACGCGGATCCGGCGCCTGCCCTCAAGGTGCTCGCTGCCCACTGGATGCTCTCTTCGGCCCAGTGCGGCGACTTCGACGGCGTCGAAGAGGCCATCGCCAACGGCGGCGACATCAACGAGCGCGACGAGAACGGCCGGACCCCTCTCTTCTACGCCTTGGAATTTCTTGAGCCTGCAGCCATCGAGACCCTCATCCGCAGCAAGGGCGCCGATCCCTCGGTCAGGGACAGGCACGGCATGACCCTGCTCCACTACCTGCTCGGCCTCTGCCAGGGCGACGACAAGGAGATGACGCGCATCGTCAGCATCCTCCTCAAGGCCGGCATCGACGTCAACGCCCGCGACATCTACGGCCGCACGGCTGTCTTTGCGGCCAACACCGTTGCCATCGCGAAGTCCCTCGTCGAGGCCGGCGCCGACCTCAACGCCAGGGCGCTGGACGGCGCCACCCCGCTCATCGAAGCCCAGAGCGGCGCGCTTGTGCGCTTCTTCGCCGAGCACGGCGCCGATCCCGAGGCCAGGGACGAGGACCAGAACACCCCGCTCTCCCAGGCCGTTTCGAACTTCCCCGAAGACACCAGCGCCGTCCAGGCCCTGCTGCGCGCAGGCGCCGACGTCAACGCCAGGCTCTGGGACGGGCTGACGGTCCTGCACCTGGCACGCAGCCCCAGGATGGTGCGCTTCCTCATTACTTCCGGCGCCGATCCGGCGGCCAAGGACATGCAGGGGCGCCTGCCCACCGAAACCTGCGCCGAGTGGATGCAGCCCGAAGAGATCGAGGCCGCCTTCGGCATCTTCCAGAGCTTCGCCAACATCAGCACCGACAAGCTGCAGTAGCCAGGCGCAGCCTCAGCGTGCACGGCCGGCACGGCCCTCCCTGTCCGCACCGGAAGCACCGGAAGGGAGGGCTTGAGGCCGAAGGCCCAAACGGCCTGCCAAAGGTCGAAGACCCGGGCAGGCCTGGACGCGGGGACCTCTCGCGCACCTTGGGGGCGGGCATCTGCGCGACGAAAACCTTCGCGACGAGACGTGCCCGGCTAGAACTTCAGGGCAGCCTCGAGCATGCCCTCGGCAAGCGTCGGGTGGGCGTGAATGGTGGCTGCCAGGTCCTGGACCGTGCAGCCCTTGTGCAGGGCAAGCGCGGCCTCGGCGATGAGGTCCGTGGCGTGGGCGCCGGCAATATGGGCGCCGAGGAGCCGGCCCGTGGCCCTGTCTGCCACGAGCTTGAAGACGCCTGCGAGCTCGCCCATGGCGTGGGCCTTGCCGAGTTCGCGGAAGAGAATCTGGGGGCAGGCGCAATCGTAGCCCTTGGCCTTGGCCTGCTCCTCGGTGAGGCCGACGCAGCCGATTTCAGGCGAGGTGAAAATGCCCGAGGGGCAGACGGCGTACTCGGGCTCGGCCGCTTCGCCAAAGCAGGCAGCGGCCGCGCAGCGCGCCTCGGCTTCGGCCATGTGGGCGAGCATGATGCGCGAGGGGCCGAGCACGTCGCCGATGGCGTAGACGCCGGGAAGCGAGGTTTCGAGGCTGGCGTTCACCGCAATCCAGCCTCTGGCGTCCACGGCGACGCCGGCTTCGGCAAGGCCGAGGCCTTCGGTGTTGGGCACGCGGCCCACGGTGGAAAAGACGCAGTCGGCTTCGAGGCTCAGCGGCTTTTTCGCCGAGGCGGGCAGCCTGTCCTCGGGCACGAAGGGCGAGGGGGCGAGGTCCGCGACGACGCGGCCCTCCTCGATGCGCACGCCGGCCACGGTGCGGCAGAGCTCGGCCTTGATGCCGCGCTTCTTGGCCTCGCGCAGCAAAAGCTTGGACATGTCCTGATCGATGGAGGGCACGGGCAGGAGGCGGTCCAGGCCTTCCACGACGGTGACCTGGCTTCCGAAGGCGCGGAAGACGAAGGCCAGCTCGCAGCCGACCACGCCGCCGCCGACGACGAGCAGCCGCGCAGGCACCCGGTCGAGCGCAAGGGCCTCGTCGCTCGTGAGCACGTACTTCCCGTCGCAGGGAAGCGAGGGCAGGCGGAGCACGCTTGACCCCGTGGCCAGGATGACCCTGTCGGAGGCTAGCTCCTGCACGCCGCCGTCGGGGCTGGCCACCTGGACGAGGGCGGCCGAAACGAGGCGGGCGCGGCCTTCGACCAGCTTGACCTTGCGCTGGGCACAGGCCTTGGCAAGGCCGCTCTGCAGGGTCTCGACCACCTTGGCCTTGCGCGCCAGCACGGCCGGCATGTCGGCTGCGGGCGCCCCTGCGCCGGCAATGCCGAACTCGGCGGCGCGCTTCACGGCCTCCAGGGCGTCGGCCGAAGACTTGAGCGCCTTGGTGGGGATGCAGCCGCGGTTGAGGCAGGTGCCTCCCAGCTCGCGGGCTTCGACGAGGGACACCTCGGCCCCCCTGCGGGCGGCTTCGAAGGCCGCAGTATAGCCGCCGGGACCGGCGCCGATGACGGTGATGCGAAGGGCCATGGCTTTCCTCCAGTGCTTGCGTGGCATAGCCGCCTGGCGCCTGGAAGTCCGCATGCCCTGCAGCCTTCCGAACGCCGGCGTGGAGTGAACCTGCCGCACTGCGACACTTTTGTCATGCCCTCTGCCCCTATTCCCCCTGGTTTTTTGCCCTCCAGCCATGCATCCCCCGGCAGGCTTTCCAGCCTGCAAGGCGCTGGAAAGCCTGCGCCATATGGGCTATTGCTGGAGCGAACCAGACGGCCTGGCCCCTCGGCCGGCACGGCCTAGGCGCCCCCGCCCAAGCGGGGCCACAAAGGCAAGCAAGGTAGGCAAGGAGCAAGCCCCGTGACGTCCCCCCTGCTCGAGCTCAACGGCATCGTGAAGCGCTACGGCGCCAGGACCGCGCTTGACGGCATCAGCCTCCAGGCCCGCGAAGGCGAGCTTGTGGCCCTGCTCGGCCCCAACGGCGCCGGCAAGACGACGACGGTGCGCATCGCCACGGGCCAGCTTGATCCCGATGCAGGATGGGTGCGCATCGCAGGCATTGCCGTCGCTGACGACCCCGTCCGCGCCAAGGCCCTGTGCGGCGTGGCCGCCCAGCACCTCAACCTGGACCGGGAGCTCACCGTGGCCCAGAACCTCGACATCCACGGCCGGCTCTACCGCATGCCGAAGCCTGCCCGCCTGGAGGCCATGGCCCGCCTGCTCGAGGCAACGGGCCTTGCGGAGCTCAGGGACACGCCCTGCAAGAGCCTTTCCGGCGGCCAGCAGCGCCGGGCGGTGCTGGCGCGCGCCCTCATGCACGGCCCGCGCCTCCTCTTTCTGGACGAGCCCACGGCAGGGCTGGATCCAGAAATGCGCCGCACGCTCTGGGGACTGGTCGGCCGGATCCGCGAGCAGGGCGCCACCATCCTCCTGACCACCCACTACATCGAGGAGGCCGAGCGCCTTGCCGACAGGGTCGTCTTCCTCGACCGGGGCCGCGTGGCATGCAAGGGATCGCCCAGGGAACTCATGGCCGGGCTTGGCAGCGTTGCCGTGGACGTCCTGCCCCAAGCCACGCCTTTGCAGGACGGACAGGACGAGATCCCCCTGCCCGAAACCGTCTGCTTCAAGGAGCGCGCCGAGGCCCTGGCCTTCGCGCAGGACAAGGCCAGACAGGGCTTCCAGACCTCCCTGCGCGCGGTCAGGCTCGAGGACGCCTACTTTGCCGTCGCTGCAGGCGCACAAAGAGCACCGCAAGGTGCGCAAGGCGGGCCTGCCCTAGGCCGCGACATGCTTTCCCCGGACCGCAAACGCCCTGCCGGGAGGCGGCCATGAAGCGCCTGCGCCCCTTTGCCGGGCTCTTTCCCATCTTCTACCGGGAGCTCCTCGTCATCCGCACCCGCATGCCGAAGCAGCTCTTCTCCTGGCTCGTCTCCCCCCTGCTCTACTTCACGGCCTTCACCTGCGCCATGGGCGACGCCGAAGTGGCGGGCCGCCCCTACGGGGAGTTCCTGCTCCCAGGGCTGGCGGCCATGGTCAGCATGACCCAGAGCTGGGCTATAGCGGCCGACATCAACATCGCCCGCTTCTACTGGCGCACCATGGACGAGTTCATGGCCTGTCCGCTCTCCGCCTCGGGCTACGCAGCCGGCGAGGTGCTGGCCGGCATGTTCAGGGCTGCCTGCGCCTGCGCCCTTGTCCTTGCGGTGGGGCGCCTGGCCGGCATAGGAGGCAATCTGCTGGCGCCGGGCCTGTGGGCCGCGCTCATGCTCAACGCCTTCTTCTTCGCCTCGCTCGCCTGCGCCACGGCCCTCAACGTCAGGGGGCACGCCGACCAGGCCATGCTCGCCAACTTCGTCATCGCGCCCATGGGCTTTCTCGGGGGCACCTTCTTCCCCCTCGACCGCCTGCCGGCATGGGCCGGCGACATCCTGCGGCTCCTGCCCCTGCCCCATGCGGCCAGAGCCATGCGCGACGCCTCGGCAGGGCTTCCAGTCAGCCTGCCAGGCCTTGCGGGTCTTGCCGCCGGCGGCGTCCTTGCCTTCCTCTGGGCCGTGGCCAGCGTGCGCAAGGTGCGCGAGCAGTAGCCGGCGGCGGGGCTGGCGGAGCCGCTAGCCCCTGCCGGAAGCCTAGGCGGGATCCTTGGTCGAGTAGACCTTCATGGCCATGAAGACCACGCGGATGAAGGAGAGGAAGCCGCCGACGCAGAGGGAGAGCATGATGGTGTCGAGCAGCACTTCGCCCTGCACCTTGCCCTGGGCCACGGCAAGCCACATGGAAAGGGCCACGGCTGCGCCGGAAACGGCCCAGCGCACGAGGTCCCAGTGGCAGGAGAGAAACTTGTGGACCAGGCCGAGCCTCGTTGCCTCCTGGCACAGGCCCCTGTCGCGCCTTGCCAGGGTCCAGAAGGCGAGCAGGAAGGAAGCGCCCGCAGCCGTCGCGAAGAAGCCTGCCAGCAGTCCCAGGAAGTGCTCGATGTTGGGAAGCCACGCCGGCATGATGAGCAGCACCATGACAAAGACCGTCACGGCGGCCAGCCCCGGCCTCAGGGCGTTGGCAAGGGATTTTCCGCCTTCGTCATCGTCGTCGTCAAACAGCAGCATCGCGTCCTCCGCGCAAGGGTTCCGGTCTGGCTGGACGGCAGAATCGCAGGCGTCCAGCGGAAGATAGTTTCGTTTTCCTCGGCGGAAGTCAAGGGCAATGTCGGCCGGGCGTCTGGGCCTTCGGCGCCTTCCGCGACCCCCGGCGCCACGCACATCGCCAGCATGGCAAATGGCTATGGCAAGGTGCCGAGGCCAGTCCAGCAGGCTTTCTGCCTGCCCCTCTGCCAGACTGCCGCAAGGCCGCCTGCAGCAGATCCAGATGCAGAGTCCTCCAGCATGCCACTCAGGACGCGGAAGCTCATGCCAGCTGGAGCCAGGCGCGGCCTGTCAAAAACGGCCATGCAGCGACGCAAGCAAAAACCTGTCTCGCCACACAGCGCCCAGCTTCTCGTCCGGCCGCACGCCCAAAGCCCCTTTTTCCAGCTTCCAGGCATGCCGGAGATTCCGGACGCAGGCAGGAGCCTGCAGACACCATCCTTCTCCCCTTCCGCCCTGCGCTCTATCCCTTGGCCATGGCGCAGGAAAGAGCTGCCGGTCCGCCTTCCGCGCCCCGAAAACGGAGGAAGGGGCCCGCCCCTTGGACGCGCGGCCCCTTCCGAAAGGCCGTCTGGGCAAAGGCTTCCGAGCTCCTCTTGACCCCGACGGCGCATTTCTTGTGCCGCATCTAGATCTTGGCTGTCAACGCCGTCCGTCGGGAAGGAGGGAAGGCTGGAAAGCTGTCCTCCGGCAGAGCGGACAGGCGCGGCAAAGTCTGCAGAACCCTTGACCCCGCGGCCGGAAAAAGCGACATTCGATACCCGCGGGACACGTTCCGCCCGCACATCCCCCCCTTCAGGAGGCCTTGCCATGTCCCTGCGCCACACCAGTCTCCCTGCCCTGCTCATGGCCCTTGCACTGGCCCTGCCCGCCTCCGTTCCTGCGGCCCCTGACGCGCCCCAGAACCAGCAGCCCGCCTCAGGCGAGTGGGCGGACGTGGAGAAGCGCCTGCAGGCAAACCACGAAGCCATGCTCAAGGCCGTCAAGGCCAGCCCCACGCCGCTCGAGGGCTGGTGGCGCAGCCAGAGGCCCGATGCCTCGGGCCTCCCCCTGGTCCAGTTCCAGGGCCAGGCCTTCCGCTACCTCATCCACGAGGACTTTGCCCTGGGCGGCACCTTCACCCTCAACGGCAACATCGTCGACATGCGCGGCGAACTCCTCGACGAAGGCGGCGCGGACTGCGACGAAGGCCCCTGGCACGAGACCATGACTTACGCCATCAAGGGCGATACGCTGACGCTCTCGTCGGAAAAGGACGGCGACGCCGTCTTCACGAAGCTGGCCGGCGATCCCTTTGCAGGCCAGGACGGCCAAGGCGGGCACGACGGCGCCGGCTCCCGGAGGGCCAAGTAGCCTCTGCCAGGCATCCCGGCTACGCGACTCGCCGCTCGCAGACCAAGCCAGAACCTTCGGGTGCAGGCAGCAGGCGCCGCCTTGGGGACGCATCCCTCCAGAGCGCCGCACGGCCTGCGGCTCCGGCACCCTACTTGAGGCGCCCTGTCTTCTCTCTGGCATCCCTGCTTGGCGGGGAGCCGAAGAGACGCTTGTACTCGCGGTTGAACTGGGCCTCGCTTTCGTAGCCCACGAGGCTGGCCGCCCTGGAGGCGCTCTCGCCGCCGCCCACCATGAGGCGCTGGGCCTCGTGCAGGCGCAGGCGCTTGTGGTACTGGAGCGGACTCATGCCGGTCACCGACTTGAAGTGGCGGTGGAAGGTCGAGAGGGCCATGTTGACGCCCCTGGCCAGATCCTCGACCTTGAGGGGGCTGGCGTAGTGCCCGCGCAGCCACGCAACGGCCTGGGCTATCTGATGGCTGCGGGTGCCGTGGGTGTTGATGCGGCGCAGGCTCTCGCCGCAGGGTCCCGTGAGCAGCAGGTAGTGGATTTCGCGCACCGCCAGCGGCGCCAGAACGGGAATCTGCTCCGGCCTGTCCAGCAGGCAGACCAGACGCAGAAAGGCGTCCATGAGCTGGGGCGAGGCGTCGCCCGTGGCCACGCAGGCAAGGTTCTGGTCGCTCTCGGGCCCAGGGGGCACTTCGGCCGCCAGCTGGGACAACAGGTAGCTGTCGAGCCTGAGGCCGATGCTCAAGAAGGGCTTCTCGGGCCGGGTCTGCTGGACGTAGAGCGTACTCGGCAGCTCCATGCCCGCCACGATGAACTGGTTTTCCCGGTAGCAGTACTCGGTCTGGCCGACCACCGTGCACTTGGCCCCCTGGACGATGAGGCCTGCCGTCGGCTTGTGGATGGCGCAGCCCGAGCAGTTGACGTCCTCGCGCCGGGAAAGGACGAGGCCGTCGATGGACGTCTCCAGGGTCATGGGCTCCCGCAGCCGCGAGAGCAGGCGCTCCTTGAGCCGTGCGCTGATGCGGGCGACTTCCGATCTGGCGGCATCCTCCTGCACGCTTCCGGCTTCGCCGTTCAAGCCTGGCATCGATGCCATGCGCTCTCCTCCCTCCATGGTTCCAGAGCTCTTCCTCAAGTCCGCCCGGGCCATGACTGTCCCGCCTGCAGCAGAGCCGGCGCAGGCAAGGCGCGTCCTGCGGCACTCTTGGATTCTTGTACAGGCTGTTACGCCGAAATGAAGCTTCGAAAAAGATCCAAAACTGCCCCTTTGCTGCCTGATCCTGCCTGCCGCGACAGAAATGGTGCAGCCGGCCCTGCCGGCGTCTGCCTGTCCGGCGCCACGGATGCAGGCTTGCCCAACCGGACCGGGGACCCTGGGCTATGGCTTCCGGCTGGTGCGCGACAAGACTGTGCCTACGCCCTTTGCACTGGGAAAGATAGCCCACGTTGACCTCGGACTCTTCACTGCCTGCAGAGACCGACTCCAGTGGCGGTAATGCCGATACGGTTCTCGAGATGCTCTTCCTCAAAGCACCTCTTGCCGTCAGCCACGACCGTCAGGTGCACAGGCCGTTGCCGTCGTCAGCCCTGCCTCCTGCCCGTTGCCTTGAACGCCCTGATGGCTGCCTCAGCGAACATCTTGTCCCGCAGCTGAGCATTTCGAGCTTGGTCAGTCCAGACCCGGGCACCCAAGGCCGCACCCAGCACAACGGCGTGGACAGCAAGAGACTCAGGAAGACTTGCAAAGAGGCCAGCAGCAAGAAAAATCGAAGCCCCGCAAGGACTTAAGGTCTTTGCGGGGCTTCCCGAGAAAAATTTCTGGCTCCCCAAGACGGACTTGAACCGCCAACCTAGTGATTAACAGTCACCCGCTCTGCCGATTGAGCTATTGGGGAACGCGAACAGGTGTGCTTTTACGGCAGGTCGCCCTGGCCGTCAAGCTCTTTTCGCATTTTTTCCGGACAAAGGCGCCTAGCCTATGCGGCTGCCGTCGGGCATGGGACTGGCCGGCTCGAGGAGGCAGAGCTTGCCGTCCTTCTCTGCCGTGAGCACCATGCCATTGCTGACAGCGCCGCGGATCTTGCGCGGCGCCAGGTTGAGCACGGCGCAGACCTGGCGTCCCACGAGCTCTTCAGGCTTGCAGAACTCTGCGATGCCGGAGCAGATCTGCCGGAGCTGGCCTTCGCCGAAGTCGATTTCGAGGCGCAGGATGCGGTCGGACTTGGGCAGCTTCTCGCAGACCTTGACCGTGCCCACGCGCAGGTCGCAGGCCTTGAACTGGTCGAACTCCACGTTGGGCAGCACCGGCTCGGGACCGGCCTTGGCCTTCTCCTCGGCCTCGGCGGCCTCCTTGGCGGCCTTGGCCTTGGCCATCTGCTCCTGGGACTCCTTCTCCAGAAGCTCCAGCATGGCCTTGGCATCGATGCGCGGGAAGATGTTGGAGGCAGGGGCGACCCTAGTTCCCGGATAGAGCCCGCCGAAGCAGGAAATCTCGTCCTCGATGGAGAGGGCCGGCCTTGCGCCGTCGGGGATGTCCTCGCCAAGCTGCCGGAGCATGAGCACGGAGGCCTTAGGCATGACGGGCCACAGGGCCAGCGCCACCTTGCGCATGGCCGCGAGCAGCACGTAGAGCACGGTCTGCAGGCGCTCCTCGTTGCCCTCCTTGGCCAGCGCCCAGGGCGCCTGGACGTCGACGTACTTGTTGAGGGCGCGCACGAGCTCCCAGAGGGCCTCGAGGCCGCGGGCGAAGTGGGTCTGTCCGAAGAGCTGGGCGTAGTTGGCGAGCGCGTCGGCGCAGAGGTTGGTGATGACCCTGTCGTCCTCGGTCTTGTCGCGGGGCTGGGGAACGACGCTGTCCAGGTACTTGGCGGTCATGGAGAGCACGCGGCTGAAGAGGTTGCCGAGGTCGTTGGCGAGATCGGAGTTCACGCGCGTGATGAAGGCGTCGTAGTTGAAGTTGGCGTCCGAGCCGAAGTGCATCTCGGCGAGCAGAAAGTAGCGGAAGGCATCGGCGCCGAAGAGCTCGGTCATGCGGGCTGGATCGACCACGTTGCCGAGGCTCTTGGACATTTTCGTATCGCGCATGAGCCAGTAGCCGTGCACGTTGAGGTGCCGGTACACGGGCACGCCCGCGGATTTGAGCATGCAGGGCCAGAAGACGCCGTGGGGCTTGAGTATGTCCTTGGCCACGAGGTGCTCGCCGGGCCAGAACTTGCCGTAGTCCGGTCCGTCGGGCCAGCCGAGGGTGGAGACGTAGTTGAGCAGGGCGTCGAACCAGACGTAGGTGACGTAGTCCTTGTCGAAGGGAAGCTCGATGCCCCAGGAGAGGCGGCTCTTGGGTCTGGAGATGCACAAATCCTCGAGGGCTCCGGTGCCGAGCATGCCCAGAAGCTCGCTGCGGTAGCGCTCGGGGCGGATGAAGTCGGGATGGTCCAGAATGTACTGCTTCAGCCAGGGCAGATACTTGGACATCTTGAAGAAGTAGTTCTTCTCCTTGATGTACTCGGGCTTGACGAGGTGCTGGGGGCAGAGGCCGTTGACGAGCTCCTTTTCCGTGTAGAAGCGCTCGCAGCCCGTGCAGTAGTGGCCGCCGAACTCGCCGAAGTAGATGTCGCCCTTGTCGTACACCTTCTGCAGGAAGGCCTGCACGCGACGCTTGTGGTCCGGATCCGTGGTGCGCACGAAGACGTCGTATTCGATGTCCAGCTTGGGCCAGAGCCGCTTGAAGTTGGCGCTGATCTCGTCGACGAACTCCTGCGGCGAGCGGCCCAGCTTGGCCGCGGACTTGACGATCTTGTCGCCGTGTTCGTCGGTGCCGGTGGAGAAGCGGGTCTCCTCGCCCTTGAGCTTGTGGAAGCGGTTCAGGGCATCGGCCACCACCGTGGAGTACGCATGCCCGAGGTGCGGGTTGGCGTTGACGTAGTAGATGGGTGTCGTAATGTAGAAGGTGTTGGAATCCATGGACTGTCGCTCCAGGGTGATGGTTTTCCTCCCCGGCCTCCGGCAGGCTGGCGCGCGGAGGAGGGCTTGGGGGGACAAGGGGTGAAGAGGGGGGCTTCGGGAAGAGATGCTATTCCTGCTGGCCGCCGGACGAAGACTGGTCCTGCCCAGTCTGGCCCGGCTGGCCCTGCCGGCGATCCTGCTGCTCCTGCGGCTGGCCTGGCGGAGAGGAGTCCGGAGCCGTCTGGGGCTGGGGCCTGCCCTGCAGCCGTTCAGGTCGGTCGGGACGGTCGGAAAGGTCCTGATGGGGACGGGGCCGCCGGGGCGCTTCGCGGCCGCCGCGCCGGGGTGGACGGGAAGCCGGGCCTTCCCGGCGCTCAGGCCGTTCGGATCGTTCGGGCCGTTCGCCACGTCCGGCACGATCAGAACGTTCAGGTCGCTCGGCACGGTCTAGCCGGTCGGGGCGATCGGCTCGCTCGTGACGCTCGGGGCGGTCAGGCCGGTCGAAACGCTCGCGGTGATCGGCGCGCCTGCGCGCTGGCGCCTGGCGCTGGCCGGCATCGCGCTGCGCAGCGTTCCGGCGTTCGTCATCGCCTGGGGCCGAAACGGAAGCAGGACGGCGTTCCTGGCGTTCGGCATGCTCGGAACGTTCAGGCTTCTCAGGGCGTTCAGGCCGGTCGTGCTGTTCAGGCTTTTCGGGACGCTCGGCATGCAGCGAAGCCGGCCTTCCCGTCTGCGGCGCCGGCCGCGAGGATTTCCTGCGGCGTCTGGGCTTGGCGCGGGACTCGCCCTCCCCCGGCTCCATGACGGGATCGCCGAAGGACGCGGAACCGTCGTAATTTTCCGAACCCGGCGGGAAGAAGTCGTTGAAGAAGTCGGGATCCGCCACGCTGTCGGGGGTCGCCTGCACCACAAGCAGCTCGTCGCGCGAGGGCTGGCCGGACTGGCGGGGCGCAGACTCCCCTTCCTGGGGACCGGCATCGGTGCGCTTGGGCTTGAGGGCCTTCCACTCTTCCAGCGAGAAGAGCAGCTCCTCGTTCTGGGCGTTCACGCAGGTGACGGAGCTGCAGAACATGTTGGTGCGCACAACCTTGAGCTGGCCGCGCTCCGTCTGGTAGTGCTTGCCGAGGCGCGGGCTCTCCCGGTGGAAGCTGTCGTAGGCTTCCTGCTCGTAGGAAAGGCAGCACAGGAGCCGGCCGCAGATGCCGGAGACCTTGGAGGGGTTGAGAAAGAGGTTCTGCTCCTTGGCCATGCGTATGGTCACGGGCGCGAACTGGCGCAGGTACCTGCGGCAGCAGCAGACCATGCCGCAGTTGCCCACGGCGCCGACCATCTGCGCCTCGTGGCGCACGCCTATCTGCCGAAGCTCGATGCGCACGCGGTATTCGTGCACCAGATCTTTTACAAGCTCCCTGAAGTCGATGCGCGCAGGGGCCGTGAAGTAGAAGATGAACTTGCTCCTGTCGAGGAAGATCTCCACGTCCACGAGCTTCATGTCCAGCCGGCGCCGCTTGACGCAGGCTGCCCAGTAGCCGCGGGCCTTGAAGGCCAGCTCCGCATTCTCCCGCTCCTGCTCGAGATCCTCTGCGGTAGCCCGGCGCACGATGCGCGGCAGCGCGTCCTCGTCCAGGCTTTCCAGATCGGCGTGGGGACCGGAGACGACGCGCGCAAGCGAACGGCCCTGATCCAGATCGACGACCGCCTTCTCGTTGCGGGCAAGATCCACGTCGCTCTGGTAGTAGCTCGTCTGGGCAAGTTTATGGTAGGAGAGACCGTAAATGGGCATAGCTGGAGCATATCCTCGAGTTTTTTACAGTCGTACAGTATCTCCCAGCCCTGCTAGCCTGTCAATATTGCGAAAAATGGCGCAAGCGCCAACCCGCGCCCCAGATTCCGCTGGAAGCGCGCCTGAAAAGGGACTATTGTGTTTTGCGGCGTGCCTCGGCAGGCCCCATCCCCACCTTCTCCCAGGAGCGCAACGTGACGAAAGAACAGTCCCAGCTGGCCCTCGACCCCACCATTCCCGTCCTCGGTCCCTGCAAGAACATTTCCTCCCTGCCCTATACCGTCTGGGCAGACGGCCAGCAGTTCCCGCTCATCGTCGATCAGGAGATCTACGCTCAGGCCAAGTCCCCCGTCACGCTGAGCTTCGAGGCCGCCGGCCCCCGCAAGCACCTCTACTTCGACCCCATCCGCACCAAGTGCGCCATCGTGACCTGCGGCGGCCTGTGCCCCGGCCTCAACGACGTCATCCGGGCCATCGTCATGGAAGCCTACCACGCCTACGGCATGGCCGGCGTGCTCGGCATTCCCTACGGCCTGGAGGGCTTCATTCCCCGCTACGGACACCGCTACATCGAGCTCACGCCCGACGTGGTGAAGCAGAGCCACCTCTTCGGCGGCACCATGCTCGGCTCCTCGCGCGGTCCGCAGGACCCCACGGAGATAGTCGACACGCTGGAGCGCAGCAACGTCAACATGCTCTTCATCATCGGCGGCGACGGCACCATGCGCGCGGGCCAGGCCATCTACGGAGAGGTGACGCGCCGCAACCTCAAGATCGCCATCATCGGCATCCCCAAGACCATAGACAACGACATCAACTTCATCCCGCAGTCCTTCGGCTTCGAGACCGCGGTGGCCAAGGCCTCCGAGGCCATCGAATGCGCCCACATCGAGGCCACCGGCACCCCCTACGGCATAGGCCTCGTCAAGCTCATGGGCCGCGAGTCCGGCTTCATCGCAGCCCAGGCCTGCCTCGCCATGAAGGAAGTGAACTTCGTCCTCATCCCCGAGGCGCCCTTCCAGCTTGAAGGCCCCGGCGGCCTCATGCCCGCCGTCGAGGAGCGCCTGCGCGCCCGCCGCCACTGCGTCATCGTCACCGCCGAGGGCGCAGGCCAGCACCTGCTTGCCAAGAGCGAGGAGAAGGACAAGTCGGGCAACATCATCCTCGGCAACGTTTCCGATCTGCTCAAGAAGGCCATCAAGGAGCATTTCAAGGACTCCGACATCTCCCCCTCGGTCAAGTACATCGACCCGAGCTACATCATCCGTTCCGTGCCCGCCACGCCCAACGACAAGGTCTACTGCGGCTTCCTCGGCCAGTACGCCCTGCACGCGGCCATGGCCGGCCGCACCGGCATGGTCATAGGCAAGCTGCAGAGCCGCTTCGTGCATCTGCCCATGGAGCTCGTGACCCGCGAGCGCCGCCATCTGGACATCCACTCCGACCTCTGGCGCGCCGTGCTCGAGTCCACGGGCCAGGGCCGCCTCAAGGGCATGCAGGCCGAATAGCCGGCCCGGCACAGCATCATCCGAAGCGCCGGGGATCCTCTTCCCGGCGCTTCCGCTTTTTCTGGGAGAACATTCCGTCCCACGGAAGCTGTCCGCGCCAGACTGGAGCGGCAAGGAGGCAGGCAATGGCAAGCGGCACGATGCACGACGCGGACGGATCCCGCCCGTCCCTCATCCAGATCAAGGCCTCGGCAGGCTCGGGCAAGACCTACGAACTGACGGAGCGCTTTCTGGAGCTCCTGAACGCCTGCTCAGGCTCGTCGAAGCGGGGCATGGCCTGCCTGAGGGCGCCTGCCGGCGAGCCCTTGGACTGGCAGAGCCTGCTGGCCATCACCTTCACCAACGCGGCCGCCGCCGAGATGCAGGATCGCGTCGTCGCCAAGCTCAAGGCCCTTGCGCTCGGCATCCCGGGCGCCACCAGGGTGCCCATGCCCAAGGAGCGGGCCAAGGCCTGGCTTGGAGCCCTCATCCGCGACAGGGGCGGTCTCAACGTCTCGACCATAGACAGCCTCCTCTACCTGCTGCTTTCCATGAACGCCCTGGCCGAGGGGCTCCCGCCGGACTTCACGCCGGCCTTCACCTCCGAGGAGGTCGTCCTGCCCTTCCTGGAGGAGATCCTCAACGAGGCCTGGCAGGGCGACGAAGCGCTGACAAGCCTCGTGAAGCGCGCCTGGAAGGCCGTGGTGGACAACAGCGACTTTGCCGGCTTCATCGCCTCGGACGGACTTGCCAAGCGCCTGGTCGAGCTCATGCCCCTGGTCGTCCAGGGCAGGCTCGAGGGGCTAGCGCCCGCAGAAACGCTCCAGCAGGAGCTTCTACCCAGCCTGCGCGAGGGCCTGCACCGGGCCTGCCGAACCCTCCTTGCCGGCGATGGCCAGGACTTCACCCTGCACGCCACTTTCAGGAAGCTTCTGGTCAGGCTTGCCGGCATGGCGGACGAGGCCATGCAACGGGAAGCAGGCCACGAGACAGCTCAGGGCGCTGGCCAGGGCGCAGGCTACGCTTCCTTCCGCTACCAGCCAGCCGACTTCAGGAGCGCCTTTCTTGCCAAAGACAGCCTGGCCCAGGCCTGCACGAAGAAGTCCCAGCCCCCGGACAAGGCCTGCGCCTGCTACCAGCGACTCAAGCTGACGGCTCGGGATCTGGCCGCCCTCGAGGCCATGTCGGCCCAGGCCGCGGCCTGCCAGCCTCTGGCTGAGCTCGCACGCCTTGTGGACCAGCGCTGCCGGGACCGCCGGCTGGAGTCGGGGCTTGTGCCCAGCGACGCCATTCCGCCCCTGGTGGAGCGCCTGCTGCACGAGGGCTGCGCCGAGGCCATGTGCCGCTTCGGCACCACCCTGCGCCACATCCTCGTGGACGAGTTCCAGGACACGAGCCGCGCCCAGTGGCGCGCCATGGCCCCGCTCGTGGAGGAGGCCGTCTCCTCCAAGCAGGACGGCACCTTCACCTGGGTCGGCGACGTCAAGCAGGCCATCTACGGCTTTCGCGGAGGCGACTCCCTGCTCTTCGACGAACTGGCCGAGACCGGCGCCATCCCCGCCAGCCGCGAGACCAAAAGGGAGAAGCTCCCCCGGAACTGGCGCAGCCGCCGGGAAATCATTGCCTTCAACAACACCCTCTTCGCCCCGCTCGACCCCGCGGCAAGGCTCGAGGCCCTCGAGGCGACCGAGGGCGCGACGTCAGCGGGCCCGGAACTCGACCGGCTTGCCGGCCAAGCGTGGGAGCAGGCC
>JAEEGF011166542.1_pt1 | contig 39379 bp, 35 predicted proteins | sample 9134171 | NCBI WGS metagenome assembly JAEEGF01 (sample SAMN16246542, study PRJNA631951) | gut metagenome | biome: gut microbiome; feature: rumen; material: AP-attached | host: Bos | place: Iran: Karaj | collected 2018-10 | reverse complement strand
AATTTGTTCAAAGATGAAAATGAGGAAATAAGGCTCAAATTGTTTCGAGATAAATTCAAGTATTTGGTTGATAAATTAAAATGATTAACTTCCCTCACGAAATAATCTACAAGAATACTCGTAATGCTTATGCTAGAATCAATCGCGATGGCATAGTAATTTTTACTATTCCGACTAGATTAAAAAGTAACGAAAAATTCTTAACTGAATTCTTGGAGAGAGGTGAAAAATTATATCAAAGATATTCCAAAAAAGAAAAACTAAAATCGACTACTGATGATGAACTTTTAATTTTTTGAGAAAAACTTTCTTGGTCAGATTTCTTTGATAATGATAAATCTTATTCCAAAGCTACCAAAGAAAAAAAGCTGAAAGAAATTCTTCTGGAATATTCCAAGGAATGGGTGGATAAATTTTCAGATGAATTATGCGTACCATATAAATCTCTAGCTATTAGAAAAATGAGAGCTCGCCGATGACAATGTTCGTCTAAACAGGATATTGTTTTAAATTTACAGCTCGTTCATTTACCACAGAAATATATTCAATATGTAGCCGCCCATGAATGTGCTCATTTAGTCCAAAAAAATCATTCAGATAAATTCTGGAAAGTAGTGGAAGGTCTTTATCCAAAATATAAGGAAGTCAGAAAAGAAATGAGAAAATTTATTTTAGAGTAACTTGATATTAAATTCAGAATTATTAATAATCCTTTTGTTTTTATCATTTGGAATATTATGCGTAAAATTATCCTTGCATCAAATAATCAACATAAAATCAAAGAATTCAAAGAAATCTTTACTGATGCTGAAATTTTATCATTGAATGATATTTGATATTATGATGATATAATTGAGGATTGAGAGACATTTTTGGATAATGCATTGATAAAATGTAGAGCTGTGCATAAATTTTTGAAATGAAAATGAATTGAATGAAACATTATTGCTGATGATAGTGGATTATGCGTAAATGCTCTAGATGGGAAGCCTTGAGTTTACAGTGCTAGATATGCTATTGAACACGACGTAGTAGCAAACAGAGCTAAATTACTTGAAGAATTAGAATGAAAAGAAGATAGATCTGCCTATTATATATGCTGTATAGTAGAAATGTTCCCAGATTGAACTTATATATGTAGCGAATGAACAACTTTGGGAAGAATACTAACTGAAGGAATTTGAGATAACTGATTTGCTTATGACTGTCTCTTCTTCTCAGATGATTTACAAAAAAGTTTTTGACAAGCAACCGATGAAGAAAAAAATAAAGTTTCGCATAGATGAAGAGCTATCGCTAATTTAATTGAAAAAGAAAAAAATTTGAAAAGTTTATAATTTATCTTTACGCTAATAATGATGCGTTCCATCTCAATTGTATTATTTTTATTCTGCTGTACTATGTTCTTTTTCGTAATATGGAGATTCTTTTCTATATTTCATAATAACTCAAAAATTATTCCATTAATTATTGCTGTAATATTGGCCATTATTGTAGTATTCACTTTTATGTATATGTGAAACAGCAAAGTATTAGACATAATATGAACGTTAAGCACCTGGATATTTGTAATCTGATTTATCTTAATGATTTTATTGTTGGTTGAATATTTAGTCTCTACTCGATACAAAATCAATCCACGAATTATTGTATGAATCATTGTCATAATCTTCTGATTATGAACTTATTTTTCATTACACACTAAAATTACGAATCTAAGAATTGAAACAGATAAAATTGATAATGATATGAAAATTTTATTAGTGAGTGATATTCATTCAGAAAATGTAACACAAGATTTTCATGTAAAAAAAATAATAAAAACCATTAATGAAGAAAAACCTGATTTTGTGATAATTGCCGGAGACTTAATGAATAAACCAAATAATAGTTATGTAAACTATTTTTCAGCGTTTAAGTCTGTAAAAGATATTCCAATTTTCGCAGTAAAATGAAATCATGATATTATGTGAAATGGTACAATTGTTAATGATATTCCCAAAAATTCTGGAATAATATTTTTGGATAATTCTGTTACCAAAAATGATTTACTCAACATTCAAATAGCTGGAATCGTTGATAAAAGTGCATGGTGAAGCAATTCTCTTGATGATATTATGAAACAAATTGAATTTAATAATGGTGATTGGTTTACTATTTTGTTAACTCATCAACCAATTTCATTAGAAAAGTTAAAAGACTACCCTATTGATTTAGAAGTTGCATGACATACACATCGTGGACAATTCTACTGAATGCGCAAAATCGTAGAATGGATGAATGATTATGCATATTGAGAGTATAAGTTATGAGATAGAACTGCTTTTGTAACTCAGTGAATATGAACATGGTGATTACCTTTCAGACTATGAACTCAAAGTGAAATAGTAATAATAAATTTAATAAAGAAATAAATCTATGAAAAGGGAAATAACATTTTGAATCTGTTGTATAATGTATTTATTTATATCATGATGTGGTATAGATTATTCATTATCTGAAAATTCTATAGAGTTTAGCACTTCAGAATTTGTTAATCCTGTTGATGAAGAAGATGCATATCTTTCAATAGAATATGAATGAAGAATTTATGTTCCGTATGGATCATCAAGAATTAAGGAAAAGGATATTGATAAATGCATTTGATATATTGTTCAAGATTGAGTAAAATTAGATGATACAATAGTTTGTCTACTATCTGAAGATATAGAAAATAATTATTTAGTAGAAATTGATACTGTTGGTTTCATGTCTCAACCAATATTTCTTAGAGCAATAGATACTGTATGAAAAGATATATTTATCCCCAAATATATTGAAAGTTTAGATTATGAATTTTGGAAATAATGTATAATGCTATCATTGAAGACTTAAAAAATTTATGAAATCCAGATAAAGCCAAAATTTTATCCAGATTTTTTAAAACTTGAAAATGAGAATATTGAGAGTGAGATAAATTCTTGTGAATACCAGTCCCCGATGAAAGAACGATTGCTAAAAAATATTTTGAAACATGTAATCTTGATGATATAGAAAAATTATTACAATCTGAATATCATGAAGTTCGTTTAACTGCCCTTTTGATTTTGTGCTATAAATATGAATTTATAACGAAGAAAAAGTTATACGATGAACAAAAAAAGATTGTGGATTTTTATTTATCACATTTAGAATATTGTAATAATTGGGATTTAGTAGATTTAGTTTGCTATAAAATTTTGTGAAATTACCTTTGGGATAAAGATAGACAAATATTATACAAATTAGCTGAAGATAAAAATATGTGGAAACAAAGAGTGGCGATTGTTTCAACTATGATTTTTGTAAAAAAATGAGAATTTGATGATACTTTGAGAATCTCTGAAATGCTATTGAATCATGAACACGATTTGATTCACAAAGCAGTATGATGGCTACTAAGGGAAGTTTGAAAAAAAGATGAAAAAGTTTTGAGAAATTTCTTAGATAAGCATGCGAATAAGATGCCAAGAACTATGCTAAGATATGCTATCGAAAAATTGGATGAAAATGAGAGAAAGTATTATTTAAATCTGCATAACTAAAAATTTTTGATCAAAAAAATCTGAATATATCTATTTATGTAATAATATTGCGTTTTTTATTTCTTTTTTCTTGTTTTTTGTATAAAAAAGTATATAGTCAACCCACGTATATTGTATTTTTTATTTTTTGTGTAAGTATTAATGGATTCATTCTGGAACAAACGTAGAAAGATTTATGGAATCGCTATTTTACTTTCTGCATTTATCGTATTTTTTGTCTGATGGACATTCAATAGCGAAAAGATGAGCAGACAATTATCAGTTGCTCGGGACTCTGTAACTAATTTTAGAAGATGATTGGATATATCTGGAGGTACCAGACTTACATATAGAATAGCTTATGATACTTATGAGCAAACTTATTCTGGAAATTCTGCAGAATTAGCTGCCGTAAAAAGCACAGTAGAAAATATTATTTTAAAGAATATTGATGGAAGAATTTCTCAATTATGAGTTAGTGATTATAGGTCATACACTCAGCAATTGGATAACGAAACTCAAATCGTAGTAGAAATCTGATGAGTTGCTGATTTGGATCAAGCTAAAGAATTAATCTGAAAAACTGTAGAACTACAATTCAAGTTGCCCAACGAAACAGCTTGAACTGAAGCAGAAAAGAATGAAAGGATTACTTTAGCTCAAAATTTATACAACGATTTGTTAGCTAATTCTGATAAATTTGGAGCGATTGCCGATGCTAGACAATCTGAGAATATTTACTATACAATGTATGAAAAGGCTACACTTTCTCAATTGCCAACAATTTACCAAAACAATGTAGCTGTCTTGAATGAAACTGCTGAATGAAAAGTTTCTCCTTTAATGGAAGGATTATATTATTCATATCAAGCTCAAGATTATAGTGGAAATATCCAAAATGTTGACTTAAATGGATACACATTCTTTCGCATGATTGCTAAAGAAGAATGAGTAAGAGATGGAATTACTTTGAACGATATCTTAGAAACTGCTACTACTTTATGAGCTACATATGATGAAAAATTTACTCTAGTTAAAGAGGCTACAGAAGTTGCTTCTGGTAGCTATGTATTTGAATGAAGTGATTTGAAATATAACAATGGAGAAGTTTATTCTAATGAAGTAGCTTATGATGCAAGAATCTTAGCAATGATTCCTGAAGCTCTTTCTGATGATGCAGAAGCTGAAAGTGCTAAATTCGCTGAAGAAGTAAACAATGCAAAATCTCAATTATTAGCAGATAAAGAAGCTGAAATTCCTGAAGCAACTCCAGTTTATGATGCAGCTATTTCACTTAATGATTTAAAATCTGCTATTACAACTTTTGATGTTAATAATACTGATGAAGTTCAGACTTATGAAATTGATTGATTTACATATATAGTTGTATTAAGAGACAAGAAAGAAGCTGATGAACATTGGTATAACTTTGCGACTGTAAGATGACTAAATGAAGAAGAATTTAATAAAGCTCTAGAATCTCAAACTTTCTACACATTGGAAGAAGTATTTGTTCAAGACAAGCTTGCTTGGATAAATGCACAATCTGAAGATGGGAAAATCTTAAATGGTGCTAATTTCAAATATGCAGCTGTAAGTACTTCTCAGTTATGACAACCTGTTGTAGTAATTAGCTTTGACGATACATGAAAAGCAATTTTCTGTAACATTACAGAAAACAATATCTGAAAGGAAATGGCTATATTCATTTGATGAGAATTAATTACTAGTCCTGTAATTCAGTCTAAGATTTGTGATGGATCTGCTCAAATTGATGGAAATTTCACAGCAGAATCTGCAAAAGAACTCACTAATCAATTAAATGACTGAGCACTACCTGCTCCATTAATACTTATGCAGGAGGAAAAAGTTAGTGCATCATTATGAGAAAATGCTTTCAATGGTGCTTTAATCGCGATGGCAGTTGGATTCTTAGTTATCTATTTATACATGACATATCTCTATGGATGGAAAAAATGATTAGTTAGTCTTATCTCTTTAGGAGTATATACTTTGATATTGTTTGCTATCGTTAAAGTTATAGACTATGCTTTATCATTAAGTGGAATCGCAGCTATTATCTTATCAATCTGAATGGCTGTAGATGCTAACGTACTTATTTTTGAGAGAATGAAAGAAGAAAAAGAAAATAAAAAATCTGATGGTGAAGCTATAAATACTGCTTGCGATAGAAGTCGAAATGCAATTCGTGATGGACAGATTTCTACGTGAATGATTGGAGTATTATTGATGCTTATGTGAATCAATATGTTTAAGTGATTTGGAACCATGTTGGTTGTATGAGTATTGTTAACTTTGATTGTTAATGTACCTGTAATTAAAGAATTATTACATATATTCTACAGAAAGAAGTAATCAAAAAATATAGATAATGAAAAGCTGGTCGAAAGATCAGCTTTTTGTTATAACGCATTGGAGAATGATAGACAAAGAAAGCCATCAAAATCATTTGTTTTTCTTGGTTGAATAAGTAGAATATTTTTATTCAGAATTTGTCTGATTTATTTTTTTGTGCATATAAAATATGGCAACACCTCGTACGCTTTTTGCTTATAAGCAATTAAATGCCAATTCCAAAAATCGAGCAGAATGAACTCAAAAATATATGGGTAAAAAGAAATTTTCTTTTTGGAAACTATTATGAGCATTAATACTTTTCTTTATTATTGCCTGAATCGGTGTAGGAGCGATATGGATGCAAATCAATGTATTCAAGAATCTCCCTGATGTAAGCCAAGTAAAAGATATGGTATTTTCTCAAGCTACTGTAATTCAAGATAAAAATGGTGTGGAATTATATAAGTTTTTTGATGAAAATCGTGAATATGTGGATATTCAAGACATATCTCAGCATATGATAGATGCTATAGTAGCAATGGAAGACCAGCATTACTGGGAACACGAATGACTCGATCCTTGGTGAATATTCCGTGCTGCATTGAAATGAAAATGAGGATGATCTACGTTACCTCAGCAATTGATGACTAATGTATTTAAATTAAAAGCATGACTTTCTAGCGAGAATAAAAGCCGACTCTGATACAGATTGGACAAAGTTGCATATAAATTACGTCAGATTGTGCTAGCAAAAAGATTAAATACCACTTTCCAGAAACAAGTAAAAGCTGATAATCCAAACTTATCGAATGATGAAGCCAAGAAAGAGATGAAGAAAAAGGTTCTTGAACTATATTTGAACTATATAGAATTTGGTAATAATTCGTTCTGAGTAGAAGCAGCCTCAAAATCATTCTTTGGTATTCCTGCCTCTAAATTATCAATTGCTCAATCAGCTATTTTGGCATCATTACCAAAATGACCATGACAATACTCTCCTCTCACAGAGAAATGAAGAAAAGCTTTAATGTGATACTTCAAAATTACTGATGTCTCATGAACTGAATATCCTTTTGATGGAGCACTAAAACAAGATATTATTGCTAAATTTTCAGATGCTATCAATAAGGCAGATTTTTCTAATAAAAAAGGAGCGAATTCCTCTGTTGATTTATTGTTATGATTATGATCATTTAATTTAATTGTAGATGGTAAAGAATATTTTATTAAATTCTATAACTGAAGAAAAGATGTTGTACTAAGCAGGATGTTGGAAGACTGATATATTACTGATGAAGAATATAAAAAAGCTGAAATTGAAGCACTAGGAATAGAATTCAAATCTGCATCATTCCAGATAAAAGCTCCTCATTTTGTTTTCTGGGTTGGAGACGTTTTGAAAGAAATGTATGGAGAAGATGCCGTTCTTGAATGATGATTAATCGTAAAAACAACTCTCGACTATGATATTCAAAAGATGGCTGAAGAAGCTTTCCAAAATAATGTTCGTACATTATATGAAAATGGAGCAAACAATTCTTCAATGATTTATGTAAATACTGATAATGGAGATGTGCTTGCTTATGTAGGATCTCTTGATTATTTCAATGATGAAATTAAATGACAGATAGATATGGTTAGAAGTCGTCGTCAATCTGGATCTTCAATCAAACCTCTTATCTATGCTTTGTGATTCATGAAATTACCTATTACACTTGATACTCCAATTTATGATATTGAATACCAAGTTTGACCAGATAAACCACACAATGCCGATGATAAGTTTGAATGATTATTAACGTTGAAAGCTGCACTTGGACACAGTAGAAACATCCCTGCCATTAAAATGTTTGTTGCAGAATGATGAGAAGATGTGGCTAAGCCATTCCTACAATCTCTTTGATTACCATTAAGTGATGATGTTAATTACTGATATCCTCTAGCAATCTGAGCTGCAGAAATCAGCCTTCTTGAATTTGCTTGAGCTTACTCTTATTTAACAACTGAGACTCCTGCTGAACTTAATCCTATACTTGAAATAACTTCAGCTGACTGATCTGTTTTGTACAAGAAAGAAGTAAAAGAAAAGGAAGATAAGATCCCTGCTGGAGTAAGATATTTGATATGGAAAATCCTTTCAGATCCAGCAAATAGATTAGCAGGTTGGGTTAATAAATTTAATGTATCTTGATTAACTTACGCATTAAAGACAGGTACATCAAACATGAAAACGCCAAAATGAAATCGTCCAAGAGATGGTTTAGTGGCTGCATATACTCCAGATAATTTAATTCTGATGTGGGCCTGAAATGCAGATGCTTCTCCAATGAATTCTAATGCTTATGGAGGAACTATTCATGCTCAACCATTGAAAGAATTCTTATGATGACTAATTAAATGATGATACATATCTAATAGAGAAATGACTAATGTTGAAACTGCTACCGTTAACATTTCTAGAATAACTGGAAGAATTCCATCAGAAACTACTCCATGAGAATTGATTACATCTACTATGTGATATGTAAATAACATGCCAAAAGAAGTGGACGGAGATGTTGCTATGTATGAATACGATACATCATGTTTATGATTAGCAAGTCCTCTTACTCCATTTAATGAAGTTAAACAATGATATTATATGGAGCTCGATTCATTTATGCCTGGTAAACAGGATTTGGAAAAGATTAAAGAATGGTGGACTGAAAAATCAAAGATACCAGCATGATGAGAATGAAGCCTAAGCTTAAATGTTCTCACGTCGATTCCAGAATGATATTGTGAAAATAGAGAACCTACAGTAAGTGATTCTGTACAAGTATCTATAATTGATCCAGAAACTGACCAGAGAATTTCGGCAAAACCATCGATTATGTATTCAGTAAAAAGTGATTCTTGGCTAAAAAGTCTGACTATAACTGTAGATGGAGCTTTGGTATTCTCTAAATCCTACACAAGACAAAAAGAAGATTTAGCTACATCTGATATAGATTTGGCTAATTTCGCGCCATGAAAACATACCATTACGGTACAAGCTGTTGATGCCAACTGAGGTATGAATAGAGATTCTATAATTGATGTACTTGAATCTACTGATAATGAACCACCATTCTTTGTACCAGAAATGTCAAAGAAGCTACAAAAAGATAATGGTCAATATCAGGTTACTTTAATTTTTGATGACCATTTATCAGGAATACCATGAGGAAGCGTTAGCGCTTGAGGAAAAGTTATTCACTCTTTTGATGGAAGGGCTGCAATTTTCACAACTAGTGCTGAAAGTTTCGATGTCGAGGTAAAAGATAATTACTGAAATGTATTGAATCAAACTATTAATCTATCTGATTTATAATATATTTACTTGCTAATCTCTGTTAATGGCTGATACAGACTTAAAACAAACTGATTCTGCCTTGTCAAAAGCTATGAAAAATCCACTTGCAGAAGCCACAAAAAAGACCGATGTTGCTGGCATAATTTCTGATGATATGAATAAAAAGATGGAGCCGAATCAGATTTCTCCACAGCTCGATAAATTTGAAAATTCATTAATCAAAAAGAAAAAATTTCAAGAATAATTCGCTCAAAGAAACTCATTAAAAAAAATACTGCCATAAGGCAGTATTTTTTACATATTATAGATATATTATTCTATCTCATATTTCTGCATAAGAGCGAAATCATCTTCTGGCAAAGAATTCATCCAATCTCTAAGTACTTCTTCTTTAATCTGATAGTTTCCATCTTCATCTTTCTCAAGATAATCATTTGGAGACTTTCTTATATTAGCAAATAGTGAAGAAATGACTTCATCAATTCTCTTTTCATCTCCTTCTGGAACTGCCATCTTTTCTCTCAACTCTCTTCCTCTTGCTATAAATTGTTCCACAAATTTATCAGCATCTTCCTTTGTAAGAACCTTCTTTTCTAAATTGCCCAACTCCTTAATTTCTTGAGAGAGTTCTCCGTTTAAATCAATAGATCTTCCTGTTTCAAGTGTTGTCATTTTCTATAAAATTAAAAATTTAAAAATAATAATACAGTTAATATTGTATTCAAAAAAAACAATTTGTCAAATTTTTGAATACTTTTTTAGAAGATATTTATTATAAGACAAAGTCGATAATATCTCCTCTATTATACTCCCCTTCCACTTCAACCTGAATATAATTTTCTGTCCATCATCTTCGTTTTCAGTTTCTTCTTTCTTCGATTAGAACCTGATGTAAAGTTCATTTATTTGACTGAATAAATTTTTCTCTAATTTCATCTCATCTGGATATAAGTCTGATTTCTCTATCCTTTTTAGTTTTTTGGTCAATTTGATTAGAAAGAAATGAAGCTGGAATACTTTCCCTTTGAGTATGATCTGAGAATGGAAAAGCATGTAACTTTGTAATTCAGAATTCTTCAATTCAGTTATATGTGTCTAAAAAATTTTGCTCTGTTTCTCATGGGAATCCAATTATAATATCCGCTCAAATAGAAATCAGATTTTTCTTTTTAAGATTCCTAGTTTTTTTGAGGACATTTTTTAATTCAGTTGCTGAATAGTGCCTTCACATACTTTCTAAAACAGCATCAGAAAAACTCTGAATAGAATAGTGAAAATGAGGTAAAATCCTTTCATCTGATGCTACATCAAAAAATTCGTCGTTTGCATATTCTGGTCACATACTAGAGATTCTAATCCTAGGAATCGTTGTTTTATTCAAGATTTCACGAAGTAATAATGGAAATTTGGTTTCTTCTGGTTTGGTAGAATTTGAACATCATCGAGCTGCTAGATTTATTCATGTTATTACAATTTCCTTTCATCATTGAGATTCAATCTCATGAATTTCCTGAATAATTTCATTCAAGGGTCTACTAATATGTGGTCATCTTTTGGCTACTGTAAGACAAAACGAACAATGATTATCGCATCCATTCTGAACTATAAGAAAATGCTTTGTGTATACAGAAGATTTTCATCAGATTTTATATTCAAATCAGTTCTTTGATGGGCTTTCTGGCAACAATGTAATTTTGTCGGAATATTGTTTTAATTCTGGATAAGTTGAATAGAATTCCAACTCTGAAGCTATATTTCAACGAGAAAATGATCAACATCAGGTAATTGCTACTTTTAATCAATCTTGAATGGCATGTTTAATTTCTCTCACTCGTTTATTCTTTGCTCTATCTGTAACTACACATGTTGCAATCAGCAATGTATCATCTAAATTATTTCAATTTTGATGAAAATAATCCAATCGCTGATTGAGAAAATATTTGTTTACTTTACATCCAAAAATTTTATATGGCATAATTATAAATTTTAAGATAAGCACTGTGTTTATACAGTTTTTTATGCAAAAAAGAAGATAATAGAGTTAGATAGACTTGACTTTTTGATAAATAGTTCTAATTATGAATGTATATTATATACAAAAAACAAAAAAACGGAATATGAAAATATATGAATAGATTATTAATTTTTGATTATTTTTACTTTGTGAATATAATTAGTTTGTAGAATCTGTTTATAATTATTGAATTGTGTATGGTTAACGCAATAAACTCTCCAGAACGAATCAAATTAGATATTATAAAATGAACAAAACTAGACTCATATTTTAACGACCTGTTCATTAATTTTGAAGCATGAGAACAAAGAAATGCTGAACTTATAAATAGATTCTTTGAACAAACATATTTTAGATGAGAAGAAAGCCTTATAAACAAACTCATTGAAACAAATTCTGACATTAAATTTGAAGATATAGAAAAAGAGTGAATAAATTTAGCCTTATTAACTGATAATGCCTGGATGCGAGATTTCAACGATTGCATGCATAAAATCAGAAATAGTGAAATCAAAAGGGCTTTTATAGCAGAAATATATAATAAAGTTCGTACTGAAATTTGATGAGTACCTTGATGAGCCGCCCCACCTGCTCCTTATGATCAATTTGATTCAGAATGCCAAGTTCTCCCCGGATCAACTGATGTTGTACATTATTTCTGAAAAGTGTTCGATTATTTAGTTGAAAAAGAATGAGAGGGGGGAAGCGCAAAGAAAGCCATAGAAATATTGAAAAAAATAAATATTACAAATGAAGATTTAAATAATAGGCTTCTGGCTACTGGAAGTGGTATTCCAGCATGAACTAAGCTATCCGATACGACAATCCCAGCAAATATTTGAAACAGTTTTGATACATTGCTTTCATTTGAAATATGAAAAGAAGCTGATCGTACGATAAGTATTGCTAAAAATTTTTCAAAAGATTATCAATGACTTTTCACAAATAGTATACCTGCCATAAATACAATCGTATGAGAAAATGACGAATATAAATATGATGAGAAAGAAATAATACTAAGGTATCCAGCATATCAACAAAGAAAACAAGCTATATTGGATTCAACTCCATTAAACGAAGTAGCAAAAAAACAACAAATAAAGGCTCTTAAACGAGAATTCTATCTAAAATATTTAAAAACAAAAAATTCAAAAATATGAAATGCCTTGGAACAGCTTTATAACAATGATTTTGATTATTCCAAAGTTGATGATGCAGTGTTAAAAGATTATTTTGACAAAGTTGTAGATCTGCGCCTTAAAAAGCTATTTGATAATTGAATGAACGAATTTATCAAATTGAATTATTGAAATGTTGATGAATTTAAAAATTTTTATAAAAAAATTGCCGATCCATCAAAAAAAATTATAGTTTTAAATGATGTAAATCTAGTAACTCCAGATTGATTGACTGACTGAGGTGTCATTATTCCAATTCATAAAAAAATTGTCGAATGAGCGAACAATTGGCTAAAAGATATTGATGAATTTTGAAAAAATTCAGTAGAATCCCATGATGCTTTTCCCATGGAATTTACTATTTATAAATCTGATATTGAAAGATTAGAGATTACTATTGAAGATAAGACTAAGCTTTTGAATTTTTTAGCTAGATTCGATAAATGAGACAGATATGAAATAAAATGAAGAGATATTTGAAACTTAATTTACCTATTTTTTGTAATTAATAGCAAACTCCCTATTTCCGAATTTAATCCAGAGCAACAGAAAGAAGTAGAAGAACTATTTTGACAGGCAAAAAATGTCAAGCACAAAGAGAAAAATAATGAGGATGAGGAAGAAAGTAATGCTACAATGGAAGAATATTTGCCACAAAATTTTAAGGAAGAAATAGAAAAATTATGACCAGGGAAATTTGAGAATTGATCAGAAATCTGGTTACCGATGTGTAATAGTGAACTACCTTGAGGATGATACTGACGAATGAAATTGAAGATTAGTGACGTGGATATGACTAAATGAACATTTAAATGAACTGTATTCTGATGAGAATTGAAGTTTAATAGCAGACTTGAATGAAAAACTAGAGAATTTAAGATGAATAAAAAAACTTTAGAAGAATTTAATAGAGTTTCTAAGGAGTCTAATAAAGTTTGGCTTTTGCCAAATCCTAATGGCTCAGATTTCAATTCATTTAGAGATAAATTACGTGGTAAACTAGGGACAGAAGAATTAATCTTCCCACCATCGTGAACAATCTGGACTGGTGATAAATTCATCTTAGATAACTCAGAAAATAAAGATGATATCGAAGTAATGCACTTCTGATCATCATCTGATGATAAGTCAACTTATAAAGTTGAATATAAGAAAAATAAAGATTGTTTTACCGTTTCAGCAAGCTTTAACTGAGATGGAGAATGAAAGGATTGAAAATCTAAAAAAGAACGTTTTTCATATAAACGTGATATGGATTGGAATAATTTTCTGATTTTTTTCAATCAAAAATGATTAATTCCACAAACTGAAGAGGAGGCGAATAGAGCACTTCAAAGACAGGAACAAGAATTTAAGATAGTAAATGGTGGAAAATGGACTCTAAATTGGTTTAGTATAAATAATCTAAAAAATGGATTTAAAGACATTTTTGGAGCAATAAAAAAGAAAATAGATGACTATGATAAATCTCAAACAGAAAAGCTAAAAGAAATAATTGAAAGTCCTATTTTAAACGCTATTTGATCTATCCCACTTTTACCACCATCGCTAAAATATGCAATATGAGAACGTCAGCAAGAAATATATAATGAAAAACTCAATGGAGCCTGGACTGAAATTGAAAAATATTTAAAAGCTCTTCAAAGTGATGGACAATTTGCAGATACTTTTGAACAAGTACCGCCTCATGTACAAACTATATATGGAGAATCATATCAACAATTCATTATAGATTTATTTAATAAAGAAAATCCTTCTGAAGAAGAAAGTCGTAAAGCGGCAGCACTTCTTTTGGCTAACTATGAAAAATGATGATCTCCATTCCGTGGTTTATCTCAATATGAAAATAAATGACTTTGGGTAAAAGTTTTGCTATGAAAAGACCACTACCAAAAATTCCTGGAAGATAAAGCCGCATGTATAAGGGATCGTGATATTGCTGAAACATCTGGTTCAGAAGACGATAAAAAATGACTTAATGAGCAATTAGCTACGTGTGAAATGGATTATATAATCAATAATGTTAGATGAGCATATCCTAAACTTCCATGACAATATTTTCCTTCTCATGAAAATAGAGGAATAGATTGAGATAAATCAACCAATTATATACCTAACCCTTCAAAACAAAGACTTTCTGAAACATTTGCAAACAAATTAGAAGATGCAAAGAAATCTCGATTTACAAGTTCAAGTGTGGAAGATACGTATTCTAAGAATACAAGTATTAATAGATTTGCAATTATGCAGGATGATTTTGGCAAAATGACATCCTCTAGATACAAACAATGAGCATGAGCTTTGAGAAGGATGCTTGATCTAGCCACTACTGAAAAGCTAAAAAAGCGTGCACATGGGCATTTTCTAGCATTTCTTTTAAGCTGAGTTCTAGATGTAAATTGTGACCCGTCATTGAAAAAGGAGATATATAAATGGGCAAAACCTATATGATTTGTACCATGAATGCTTGTTAAAGAAGCTTGAGTCGCTGAGAATGTTGCAATACTTTTAGATGCGGCCACAGACTGAGACTTTTCTAGAAATGTAACAAAATATTTCCATAGAAATGATCAATTAAAAGGATGAATAGATTTCAAATGACTTCAGGACCAACTAGATAAATGGTTAACTGATGATATGATGGATAAGTTAAACCATTATTTCTCAAAATTACCGATAGAAGATTTTTCAAGTGTACATGATTCTCATAAAAAACATATTTTAGAAAAATTCAAAGAATCATTATCAGAAGAAGATGTAGAAGAGTTTGATAGAAGGCTACTAAAAAATCCTACAATAGTAAATAATGGGTTATTAACTAGTATTGACGTTGTATCTGATAGACTAAGGTTTGAAGATTGAGAATTCAAATGAAATGATTCTGAGGATATCAGTAATAAAAGAAAATTCCGAAATGATGTTGCAAGTGCTATCGGATCTAGAAATTATACAAATCCAAAAGATGTTAATTTTGTTTTGGAAAAATATTTATCTCGATTTTGATTAAGATCTAGCGAGAATAGACAAAATATTTACAAATGGGTGAATACCGCCTATCATTATAAGAAAATACTTGATAGTGATGAGGTTAAGAAAAATTGAGGAGTATTTCAATGCACACATCAACGAACAAATGAAAATTGAAAAAAATTTGATTTCCCTCTAGGAACTATTACTCAAAATGATGTCAATAAAGTATTGTTGTATGCATTTGAATGAAAGGTTTGGGAACGTCTTTGATGAGGTATTCTTCCTGAAGAATTAAAAAAAGCATTGGATGCATTCCAGGATTTCTTTTATAACGCGTTCACTAATAATTCTTTGAAAGATAAATATGTCAAAGATAACTCATTCAAATCAAGCAGACTCTGAGAGAATGATTTATTCTTATTATGATGATGGGATGCTTATAAAAAAATTAGAGATAAAGAGATTGCAAATTCTAGTGATGTAGATGGATGAGAAGCGGCTGCTGATCTTAAAGATCTGACTCGTGGTCAAAGGAGAGAGATTACGAGACGTATTTTCAATAATGAAGACTATGATTATATAAATCCAGAGATGGAAAGTATATACAAGATGATAAATCGTAGAAATTCATTAGATGAAAAATGGAAATTATGAATATCTAGTGATAGACAAAGAAACGTAACAGGATACCAAGAAAAAGTAAGTGCTCCAGATGAAACTTAAAACACATAAAAATTATTATTTCAAAAAAAGACCTCAAATGAGGTCTTTTTTAATAATTAAATTTTTTATCCTAATCAAGGCAATCATCCACTCATCATTCCTGCTAAGTCATTTGTATCCACTCCCAAAATTTCTTTAGTTTGTTCTGCTACTACTTCTTGGGCTTTATTCTGAGCTCTCTGAATCGCAGTAATTAATTGATTTTCTAGTTCAGATTTTCTACTTGGAGTGAATAATGATTCGTCGTTAATGTGTAGGTCTTTAATTTTCATTTCTCATGAAATATCGATAACTACTTGATCTTTTTCCTCTCAACCTTCCATATATTTTCACTCTTTAGCTCTAATTACTAGGCTTTTTAATTTTTTATCTAATTGCTTATATTTAGTGAACATTTCTTTGTACTGTCACAAATCTTTTAAGTTTACCATACCTATAAATTAATAAATAAATCTGGGTTTAATATAGGATTTCTACTGCAATATTCAAGATAAGTTTTATTTTAAGTCTTTACTAATAATTTCTATTCATGAATGATTTTGACGGATATCGGCTAATAAGAATCAAATTTTTGCAGGATTAGATATATCTCATTCAATATTAGCAACTGTCTTTCATTCTGATTTTCAGAGTTCGAACTTAAAGATTGGAATCGAAAAAGAGCTAAACATTGCAATTATATCGATGATACTCATCTGTTTAGGTGAAAATTTTAATTGGATATGTAAAATATAATTTGTGGATGTTTCACTCTGCTTTCGATGAGCTTCCAATAATGATGAATATGATAAAGTCTTCAAAGCCTTACATTTTAATGTATGGATCTTTATTCAATCACGACCAGATTTACCAATAATTTTATCTCAGATTTTTGGTTTACATTCTGGGCAGAAGACACAGTGTAGCAATTTATCATTATCTATTATTACATCTGTAGATAGAGCCTTACCAAGAGCCGTAGATGTAACTTCAGCTTTCAATTCTCTTTCAAATTGCGAAGTGTCTGAAATCAATGTCTTTCATTGTGTCTCCTTTTTCAAATCTGGATATGCTGCACGGACCAATCATCCGTAAGTTTCTTGCTTGTCTAAGACCTGGAGTAATCTTCTTTCAACCTCTAACGGTTCTCATAATTTTTGTATCAAATCTGCATCGGAACGGAACATTGGAAGTCAAAGATTTTTCAAATACTGATTTAATCAATCTATTGCTTCATCCAAACGTGCTTCCCTCTCCTGCATACGTATATATTTAATCAATTGTCCACGTGCAGATGGCGTGTGTATATAATCTATCCAATGTTTTACTGCTGAATAACGATTCTTAAATGTATTAATATTAACGATATCTCATGTCTTTAGTATATATGAAAGAGGCTTAATCTGACCATTAACTATAGCATTTTTAAATTTTAATCAGATTTCTGAGTGTACACTAAAAGCAAAATCTAGTACAGAAGATCATGCAGGAAGTTCCTTGATGTCTCATTTTGGTGTATAAACAAATATTGTTTTGTCTAAGATTTCTATGCTTAAGGCATCCTTAAATTTTTCTTTATCTTCTGATGTCTGGAAATCTGCTACGATTTGCTGCAAACGCTGAATCCATTGTCACTGCTGAGAAGATGCGACTACGCTTGCGTTACTTTCCGCATACGCAAAATGAGCAGCTACTCAATATTCAGCAATTTCGTCCATTTTTTTGGTTCTGATTTGTATTTCTACAGGGAAACGGAACATTCATAAAATTGTAGTATGAATACTCTTGTATCAGTTGAACTTTGGAAGTGCAATATAATCTTTAATTTTTTTGATTAATGGTGTGTAGTATTTATGGATAATTCAAAGTATCATGTAACAATCCGTAACGGTTTCTGTTACCACACGAAAAGCTAGCAAATCCATAATTCTACTTACATCTTCTGTATGGTATTTTTTGTCCATTTTTTCAAAAATTCTGAATGGACTCTTAATTCTTCATAATACTGTAAAATCTTCAATTCATTCTCTCTTTAAAATGTCTGTCAGATTTTTTATTCATTTATCCAAAATTTTTGATCAGTCATGAAATTGTTTCGTTAAATATGACATAATCTCGTCAAATTTTTCTGGATACAATACACGGAATGATCAGTTTTCTAGATATAATTGATAATTATAAAGTCAAAGCCTTTTGGCAAGTGGAGCATAAATTTTGAGTGTCTCTGTTGCTATTTTCTTCCTTTTTTCTTCTTCTGGATGATATTGCAATGTTTGAATATTATGAATACGATCAGCAAATTTTACAAAAATCACACGCAAATCTTTGGCCATAGCAAGAAATGTCTTTTTTATGGTTTCCAAGTCACGGTCTTCTCATTTATACCTAACTTTTGACACTTTTACCAATCATTCACAAATATCTGCAATTTCTTTTCAGAATAATTTTTCTATATCTTCGTACGTATAGTCTGTATCCTCAATAACGTCGTGAAGAATACATGATTGAATCGAAACTACGTCTGGATTAATTTCCATCAAAAATTCTGTCGCCCTAAGTGGATGAATTATATATGGTTCTCAAGATTTACGATAGACTCATTTATGAGCTTCACGAGTAAATTCATATGTTCTAATGATTTCGTCTATTTCTTCTGGTTTTAAATATCTTTTGGCTTTTAATAAAATATTCTCCAAAATATCAGTTGGGTTTTCTTCGTAGCATGGCTTGTAGTCAAAGAATTTCTGAAAACTTTGTAAATCTTCCATTCTAGGAGAATAAAGTAAAGTGCCTTAAGAATAGAAAAAAAAATCTGACTTGCAAGATAAATATTAAGTTTTTTAAGCCATTGCTTTCTCTTGAATTTATATTTTCAATAGCTAAAAAGAACGGTAGAGTTTAACTTTTAATTATTTGAATATGCAAAAAGAACTAAATTTCACAAGTATTTCTTCACTTTACAAAGACTTTAAGCCTTTTTTGAACAAGCAAATTACCGTAAATGGATGGGTTAGAACTATCAGAGATTCTAAAACTTTTGGGTTTATTGAACTTAATGACGGATCATGTTTGAAAAATTTACAAATAGTTTTTGAAGATAATCTACCTAATTTTGCTGAGATATGTAAATTTGGAGTTTGTACTTCTTTAATAGCTGAATGAATTTTGGTTGAATCTCAATGATGAAAACAAGCTTTTGAATTAAAAGCTACTAAAGTGACTTTAGTATGAGAATCTCCACTTGACTACCCTCTACAAAAGAAAGGACATTCTATGGAATATTTACGTACAATCGCACATTTACGTCCAAGAACAAATACATTCTCTGCTACATTCAGAGTTAGAAGTTTGATAGCTTTCGCCATCCATAAATTTTTCAATGAAAGAGGATTTGTTTATGTTCACACTCCATTAATCACTGCTAGTGACTGTGAATGAGCTGGAGAGATGTTTCAAGTAACTACATTAGATTTGGAGCATCCTAACTTAAAATGAAAAGACTGAAAAGTGGATTATAGTAACGATTTCTTTGGAAAGCATGCAGCATTAACTGTAAGTGGACAGCTTGAAGGAGAAACTTTTGCTACAGCATTTGGAAAAATTTATACATTCTGACCAACATTCCGTGCTGAAAATAGTAATACAACTCGTCATGCATCTGAATTCTGGATGATTGAACCTGAAATTGCTTTCGCTGATATTACTGATAATATGGATTTGACTGAAGATTTGTTGAAATATGTATTCCAATATGTTTTGGACAATGCTCAACAAGAATTAGATTTCTTCACTAGATTTATCAATCCTGAAGTAAAAGAAAGATTAGAAAAATTTACTAAAGCTGACTTTGGAAGAATTACATATACTGAAGCTATAGAAATATTAGAAAAATCTTGAAAGAAATTCGAGTACCCTGTTCATTGGTGAATGGATATGCAAACAGAACATGAGAGATATTTAGCTGAAGAATACTTCAAATGACCTGTATTCGTAATCGACTATCCAAAAGAAATTAAAGCCTTCTACATGAAATTAAATGAAGACTGAAAAACTGTAGCTGCAATGGATCTTTTGGCTCCTGGAATTGGAGAAATAGTTTGAGGATCTCAGCGTGAAGATAGATTGGATGTACTTACTCAGAAAATTATAGACAACTGAATGAACCCTGAAGATTACTGGTGGTATCTAGAACTCAGGAAATGGGGATCTGTACCTCATGCAGGATTTGGAGTTGGATTTGAACGTTTGATAATGTATGTAACTGGAATGGAAAACATTCGTGATGTATTACCATTTCCTAGAACTCCAAAGAATTGTGAATTCTAAAAAAGTAGATTTATAAATAAATATCATATGAAAAAATATAGATTCGAGATAATCATATTCATAGTGGATGCGATTGTTATGATTTTAGAACTTATTGCATCTAGACTGTTATCTCCATATTTTTGAAATTCCAACATAGTATGGACATCTGTAATCTGAATTATTTTGCTTAGTAGCAGCTTATGAAGTTATGTATGAGGAAAGATCGCTGATAATAAATTTAAAGAAAGAAGACTTAAAATACTCTTAATCTGAACTGCCTTGTTCCTGTTTTTAATTCCGTTTATACAAAAATTCGTTTTAACAAATATTGCTAGCGCAATTCCTAGTATTAAAATATGAGCAATTCTTAGTACTGTTTTAATATTTTTTATACCATCATTCTGTATGGGAACAGTAAATCCAATTATTTTGAAATTAAAATTAGGGAACTTAAGCACTGCATGAAAAACTGCCGGTAAAATATCAGCGATCTGAACGATATGAGCGATTGTATGAACATTTTTATGATGATTTGTTTTAGTACCTAATTTTTGAAGTAATAATATTATTTTTGTTCTGACTATCATTTTATTAATAACTGCATTCTTGGTAAACTGTAATATTAAAGAAAAATCCAATATATTTTTACTAGTAATGGCCACTGTCTCATATCTTGCATTTGTAGGATTCTCCACGTGGAACTTGGATAAAGAAGATTACATTCTTTCGGGAATAAAAAATACGATAATGAATCATGATACAGAATATTGAAGTGTAAGAATTTATAATTCTACTAGACATTGAGATAATATCAGGATTCTTAATATTGATGGATGATTCGAATCTGCTACGTTTACTGATGAAGGAAAAGAATATGACTTAGTTTTTGAATACACGAAATATTATGATAAAATGTTTGAAGCAAATATCGATATAAACAATGTATTATTAATATGATGATGAGGTTATTCTTATCCAAAATACTATATTAGTCACTATGAGTGAAAAAAAATGGATGTAGTAGAAATTGATCCAAAGATTACAGAAATTGCAAGAAAATATTTTTATTTGGATAAACTCATAAAAGATTTCAATCTAGAAGAAAATGGAAGATTAAAACTAATGAATGAAGATGGAAGGACATACTTGAATAATAACAATATTGAATACGATGCAATTCTGAATGATGCATTTTCGGGAGATAATCCAGCTAAAACATTAACAACTATTGAGAACATAAGGAACATTAAAAAATCTTTGAAAAAAGACTGAGTATATTTAACAAATATCATTTCTTCTCTCGAATGAGATAAGTCAAAATTTTTGAGAGCCGAAGTTAATACACTGAAGAAAGTATTTAATAATGTTTATGTGATACCGTGTAATGATAGTGAAGACTTATATTATTCCCAGAATAATATGGTAATCGCTACAGATGATGATTTGAACCTTGAATGAATATATGATTTAAAATTGGATGAAAATGAGATTATAATTACTGACGACTACTGCCCTATCGAAAGCTTGACTGCAAATTTAGTCAATTAGTAATTTTTCTTATTGATGTAATTCCTCTGGAATTGTACCAAAAATGTCAATTATTGCATCTAATTGTTCATTTGTAACACGTGGTCTTTTTGTTATTGGATTGGTAGGAAATGAGAAGCAACTTGGCCCACCTCTCTTGAATTCTGTAAAATTTCGAAAGAATTTTTCTCCAGTAAATTTTACGTATCTACCCTCCTGAACAAGAAACTCACGATAATCACTTCGTTTTCATTTTGAAAGTTTTTCATCTAAAAAACTATCTCCTAAGATAATATTCGCTGCGGTAGCATCATGATTTCAATATTGCTCTAGTGGAACAATTTTCCCATATGGGTCTATCCAAGCTCATTTTTCGCGAGATTCTAACAATATTGATTCTTTTTTTATTTTTTTATAATTTATCTCTGCTGGATTATTCTCTCCTAATCAATTCAAATAATTTTCAAGAGCAATTACTTTATATCTTAGATTCATTGGTGTAAAATCTCATTCTTCAGATAATTTTTTAAGTATATCAAATTTAGCTTTATCTATCGTATGTTCACTAAAAAAATCCATTATTTCTGAAAGACTATCAATCATAAATTTTCTTACCAATAAATCATTTGCATATAATATAGTTTCGAAAAGCTTATTATTCATTCAATATTTTTCAAAAACTGGCTTTACATATTTAATATAGATATCTAAAATATCTTTACGTCAACTGATACCTATTATGTTTGCATCATAAAGCTTTTTTAAATTTTCAGAACTTTGTAAAAAAGAATGTAATTCTTGTTGTGTTAAGCATTGTAGCTCATTGAATCAAAATTCTACTCCAAATAATTTTCAAAAAGTTGAATTTATACTCCTGTATAACTCATCAGTTTTACTATCATTCAGTCCTGGCTCCATATTTAATTTATTACAATCCTCAACCATATTAAACATAATTGCTTTTAAATAAATAATATAATTATATGAATATGTCAAGAATAATCAATAATAAAAACAACGTCTTTTAAAGAAAGATGTTTATTGTAATGATCTTTTTATAAATTTAAATTAATCCTGCTTTTCTAGCCTGATTTCTAGCTCATTCTGTAAGGAACTTTTTTCTGATACGAATAGATTTTGGAGTTATTTCAACCAGTTCGTCCAATGCGATATATCCAAGAGCATCTTCAAGAGTCAGATGTCTAATTGGATTTAATAGCATTGCTTCATCATTTCATGAATTACGAAAATTATTCTGTTGTTTATTGATTGTAAGATTTACTGTCATATCTCATCATTTTAAATGTTCTCATACTATCATTCATTCATAAATTGGCTGGGCTGGATCTATGAAAATTGGTCATCTTTCTTGTAATTTAAATATTCAGTAATTCATTGCTGTTCAAGTAGCTGAAGATATCATTGATCATGCATCCCTCTTTTTTATTTCTCATTTTCGTGGTTCATAACGAGAAAATGATGAATACATGATTCATTCTCATTTTGTAACAAGAATAAATTCTGAACGAAATCAGAGTAATCATCTAGTTGGAATTTCGAATTCTATTGTCGTAAGTCAGTTTAATGAATTCATAGTATTCATCACACCTTTACGATGAGATAGCATTTCAATAATAGTTCAAGAAAGATTATCTTCAACACTCACAACCAATGTTTCAATTGGCTCTCGTTTTTCTCAATCTACTTCACGGAATATTACTTGAGGGGCTCAAACTTGTAATTCCCATCACTCACGACGAATTGTTTCAATAAGAACAGATAAGTGTAACTCTCCTCTTCATGAAACTAAAAACTTTCAATCAGAAAAATCCACCTCAAGTCAAACATTTGTTTCAAGCTCTTTTTCTAATCTTTCTCTCAAATTTCTGGTAGTCATATACTTTCATTCTTTTCAAGCAAATGGAGAATCGTTTACTAAGAATTCCATCTGCAAAGTAGGTTTGTCAATAGCTATTGAAGGCAAAGCCTCAACATTTCATGTTCATACAGTTTCTCAAACAAAAATATCAGGAATTCATGCGATTGTAATTATATCTCAGCATTGTGCTTCTTCTTGTTCTATTCTTTGGAGTCATAATGTAGAGAAAACTTTATTTACTTTTCATGTTCTAATTTTTCATTCATGGTCAATAATTTTTACTTGTGTTCATGGTTTAACTGTTCATTCATATACGCGTCATATTCACAAACGTCCAAGAAAATTATCATATCAAAGGTTTACAATCTGCATCCTAAAATCTTTTTCTGGGAAATTAGGTGCTTCTGGAACATATTTTAATATTGCATCAAAAAGTGGAGTCATATCTTTCTTTTCATCATTTAAGTCAGCTATAGCGTATCACTGTTTTGCACTTGCATACATAATTGGAAAATCTGCTTGCTCATCTGTTGCTCAAAGAAGAATGAACAAATCAAAAAGCATATCTATAACTTCATTCACCCTAGCTGTAGGTTTATCGATCTTATTAATTACTACGATTGGTTTGAGTCAAAGTTCTAGTGATTTTTTTAATACAAATTTTGTCTGAGGCATAGGTCATTCATATGCATCTACTACGAGTAATACAGAGTCTACCATACGTAAAACCCTCTCAACCTCACTACCAAAATCTGCATGACCTGGAGTATCTACAATATTTATTCTCTCTCATTTGTAGATTATTGCTGTATTTTTGGCATAAATTGTAATTCCACGCTCTCTTTCTTGGTCATTATTATCCATAATTAAATCCTGTCATTCGAGAGCTTTTAATGTTCAAGATTGTTGTAAAAGTTGGTCTACAAGCGTAGTTTTACCATGATCAACGTGTGCAATAATTGCAATATTTCTAATTGCCATATTCTTGAAATTTTTATAATTTGAAAAACTGGGCGTTAGTATAGTGAATTCTACGCTTTTTTCTAGTTAAATTTTGTCGATGAAAATTTGCATTTAAAGCAATTCTGGATATAATTATGTTGTAGTTTTACATACGAATAACAAATCATGAAGAAATTTTATAAAATATGTGTGTATTTGTTAATTTGATTACTGATTTTTTTGCCAAGTTTTAGTAGTGCTTGGTCAGCAAATACAAAATTTTGGGATGACAAACGAGATGGGCAAAGGCCAACGGTAAAAGATCCGAAAAAAGATGGACAGGACATAAATGATATTGCTCAAGGTACTCACGATACAATATATGATGAATCTCAACAAAAAGAAAAATTAAATTGAATTCTCCGATTTCCAAAAAGATCAGAATATTCTACTACCTTATGATATGCTGTTAGACTTGTGCAAGTGGCTATTAACTGGATTTTATGAATATTGGCTTTTGTAGCTTTGATATATATGTTATATTCTTGATTTTTGGTGTTTTCATCATGAGCTGATGATGGCAAAGCAAAGAAGGGGAGAAAATGAATTTCCACTGCTGCAATCGCTCTGGCATGAATCGGATTATCGTGGCTGATTGTTAGCGCAATGATTTGGTTCATAACTATTTTATCTGATCCTAAGTAATATTTTATTTTGTGTAAAAATCTGAAATGAAGAGAATTATAAAATCTATATTGGGTGTATCAATGATTTTATTTACATGATTATCTTTATGTCACTGAGCACCATTTTGGGTTGGATGAGAAAACCCCGATGCGAAATTCCCTTTTGAAGAAGGGGAAGATGATCAATGTAAGAATGGGGATACAGACTTATGAAATTGTTTTAGTGTAAACGAGACTGATGAGACAATTATCAAGAGGTTATTACGTGTTTTTGATATTGATGTTGAAAATAATGATCAAAAATTTCTTAATTATGTAAAAGCTATATTAAATGTAGCCCTTGGACTTTTGAGTATGGTTGCCTTGATTATGACTATTTATACATTTTATTTGATGTTTTTTACCGAAAATGAAGCTTGAGCTAAAAAAGCTAAACAAAGTTTAGTGGGAATTTTCATTGCTTTAGCTATTATTGGTTTAGCTTGGTTGATTGTAAGCTTCATATTCCGATGGTACGGAAAACAATGGCAAGAAAGGCGCGATGAAATTGAAAGTTGAAACATTACAACGATAAATTATGAAATAGGTAATAATTTAAATAATCAGCTTTATTTAACTGTTTAAATTAAAAAATGTGAGTGTTAGATTTTGACAAAACAAAGGTAAAAAAGTGACAACCCGACAACTTGTTTAATACGGAGACAATGTTGCCAATTTCTGAGATTAAAAATGGAATCGTTATTTTGAAAGACGGAGGTTTACGTTCTATAATTAAAGTAGAATGACTAAACTTGGATTTGAAAAATTATGATGAACAGCAAGTCATTTTGGAACAATATAAAAGATTTCTAAATTGATTATCCTTTCCCATTCAAATTTTGATTCGTAATACTTATCTAGATTTAACAGAATATTTATCTTATTTAAAGAAAAATCTGAAAGAAATTGACAATCCAGCACTCAAGAATCAGGGACAAAGTTATGTTTCTTTCCTAGAGTGAATAGATAATCAGCAAGGACTAATATATGTAAAAGAATTCTACGTTGTGATTCCATATTATTGGGATGAAAGAGACGCGGAACAAGTTAATAGATCTTGGTGGGACAAATTTTTGAACGTACTTAACGCCAAAGATGATGTAGAAATGATAGTAGAAAGATATAGAACATTCATAAAAAATGAGCAAAACATCCAAACCAGAGAAAATGTTTTAATCTCTGGATTAAATGATTTATGAATGTCTGCTGAACGTTTGGATACAGCTGGAGTAGTATCATTATTATTCCGTATGTACAATCCTTTGCTAGATAGTTCTCAAGCAAGATTTGTAGAATAATCAAAATTTAACATAGAAAATTTTTACTTTTTCTTATTTCCCTCTCTACTCTTTTTTCAACTAAGTAATCTTCCAATTTTTTCTCTAAAATCAGTTTTCCGTTGCTTATTATTGTATTTTCTTTTATCCCCTTTAGTAATTTCTAGAATCCTTATATCATCTAAAGTTGGAATCTTGGTACCATCTTTTAGATTTCCTTTTTCATCGAAACATTCTTTTAATTTTGATAATTGTTTCAATATCTCTTCATGCTTCTCTTTCAAAATAGAATGGCTCCTAGAAAAGTTTTCTCAGTATTCAACTCATTTTACACGCTCTCAAATGTAAGATGTTTTAAGTCAATTCCTAAAAGACTCTTCATCTTCATTTGCTAACAACGCACCCAACTCTTTATCCATCAATTGCATTAGAAAATGATATATACCTATCCACAAATGCTTAACTTGGTCTATTTTTTGTTCATATTCTTCTCTTCTCTTTTTTCATTGTTCCGTTTCAATATAAGGAAATGCATGAATCTGACCCATTTCATCATTATTTACAGAAGAGTATAACATCACATTCATCAATCTTTCTCAATATTCATCTTGTTCCATTGTCTTTTCCAATACTTTATTGAGATTATAAAATTCTTCATTTAATTTAAATAATCCCTCGACAATTTTATGAGTAAATTGAGACTCTCTATATTTTTCATCATTAATATAACGCTCAATCTTTTCGCAGAGAATCTTCAGCTGATTTTTGAAATCAATAAAAAATTCGTTAAACCTACTACTTATTTCTCCATTTTCATATTGAAGCATAATCTTATAATAAGCATTACCAAAAACGTTATTGATATCCCCTATTAAATCACTATCTCTTTTTTCCACTCCAAAATAGTTTCTCCCCTCATTAATAGGACCAAAAATGTGAGTACCGACACTTTTACTAATCCCTAGAAGTTTCTCTTCAAAGCTCACTTCCTTCGCATTTTCTTTCTCGTTTCATCACATATAATCACTAACGTTGTGCTTTTTATCCATATTATTTATGCAATAAAATCTAAAAAGATATCTATTAATAATATATGTATTTATATCAATAAATCAATATAAAAATATTGAAAAATATATTATCACAATATTAGAACAGCTGGTTTAAATACCAACAAATTGTATGCAAAAAAACAAAATGGGACATATTTTGCGTGATTGAGTGATTTAATATTATTTTAAATATAAAATTAATTGAATTATTAGTACAACTTTATTATACTAGATACACTTTAAACTCAGTGTGATTAAAATATTTGCAAGATTTATCTCAAATAAAATATATGCTACTACTTAAATGAAAAGAAAAATCTGAATGACTAAAGACTTGGTATAAAGAGCAAAGAGCTCAATATTTTTGAAATGAAAAAAAATTTATAGCAGTACTCTTCTTTGGAGAAAGTAATCCATCTCAAGTTTATGTAAATCTCAAGAAAAAATATTCACAAGAAATCTGATTTGATTTTTTGGTTTTTGGTCAGTGAGAAGTTTTATTTGAAGAAGAATATCCTGACTTGGTTGAATACCAAAAGAAAGACTATTTAAACAAAGATGATGTAATTGAATTGGTCGATTTATTAAACGATGATGAACGCTGTGTAGGAATTATCTGTCAATTACCTTTGACTGATGAATTGAAACCATATCAACAAGAAATTTGCAACACCATCACTCCTCTTAAAGATATGGATTGACTTGGAGATAAACTGCAAGAATGGGCATTTGAATGAGAAATTGAATTTTTGCCTGCCACTGCACAAGCAGTAATATCTCTGTGGAATGAGTATGAATTATGAGATTTTGAATGAAAAATTATTTCAGTGATATGACAGAGTGAAATAGTTTGACGTCCTATTAGCAGATATTTGGAGCTTAAATGAGCAGAAGTACATGCGTTTGATATTAGAAATACTACTGAAGAAATAATTAACTGAACTAAAAAATCCGATGTAATAATTTCATGTACGTGAGCATTGCACTTAGTTGATGATAGATTTATAAATGAAGAAAAAAATCAGATTTTAATTGATGTTGGTTATGGATTTTTAAACTGAAAATCTACTGGTGATGTAGATTTCGAAAGGGTAGAGAATAAAGTATATGCAATTAGTCCTGTACCATGATGAGTAGGTCCCATGACTGTTGCTAGCCTATTTGGAAATATATTCACAATTTGGTGACAGAAAGAAAAGATTGAAGAATTATCTAAATAAAAAATCCTCCAGCTTGGAGGATTTTTAAATTTTAAGCGATGATTATAAATTTCATTTAGTTACATATTTTCACTTTTGACATCCATTTAATACTCATAATTCCGTAGCTTTTTTCCAGTACGCTGATTTAATTTCACCTTTTGCATAGCTTCATACACTCCATCATTCTGCCAATCATTTCATTGTTATGTATGTTTCACATGAAACTATTTTGCTTGGATCTGCATCCGTACCAATCATTCATTTTTCTTGAGCAGTTTTGAAGTATGGATATAGTTCGTTAGATTTTGAAACATATCTGAAAGTTGAATTAGTTTTAGTAGATAATGTTGTTCAGGCTAAAATAGATTTAATAGCTTCTCACATTGTAACTTGCTTTTTAGCTTCTTCTGGAGTCAACTCTGGAGTATCTTCCTCTGGTTTAACTTCTGGCTGAGCTTCTACTTCTAGATTAACAACTTCATTATCTCATGTTTCAACTTCTGGATTTTCTACAACTCATGTATTATTTAAGATTTCTGTATCTCATGTATTAGATATCACCTCTCCTGTTCATTCGAAGATATATACAGCTGTAGTATCTACTGGCTCTGGTTCGTCATGTTTGAATAATCATTTTACGTATTCTATTGCTTTATCTGACCATCATGCTGGTAAAAGATTGAATGATTTATCTTCTTGATCCATTACGTAGACTCCGTAACCGATTCATGCAAGGATTAATACTATATATAATCGATTTGTGAATAATTTTTTGGCATTAAAGAATCCATTAACATCGAATAACTTTCCAATAACTAGATACAATATTCGTCCTAAGAATAATGCAATAGCTATTCATCGATTTCCTAGAAACTCCCACAATGTCCATGCAATTACTGCTGCTATTGCTAAAGTGAGTAATAATATTACTCGCTGTCCCCACCTTGATTCTCTTTTTCTCTTTTTGGGAGTAGGATGTCATGTAATAGGCTGAACAATTTTTGGAATAGTTACGGTTTCTTTCATTGGTCTTTCTTCAGATTTTTCTTCTAATTTATCTGCTTCTGCATTTTCTTCTGAGTTTTCTGTATCTCATGTTTCTACTACAACTTCAGTTTTCTTCTCTACCTCAACTATAGCTACACCTTCATCATTTTCAATTCTTGAAACTTTTTCTTCTGATTTCTGAACCAATTTTGCTGAATTATCTTTGGACTTTTTTGGTTTTAAGATTGATGAAATTATCAATGCTATCACAAATATTAAAGCGTTCAATCATGCTAATTGGTATAATTGGATATTATTTATCATCCATCAAACGATAGCTGGCTGTCATACTAAAACGTAAAGTGCTAAGAAAATTAGAAGTCCGTTTGTCATGTTATGTCTATTATTTAAGTAAAAATAAGCTAGTTAATTAGTCTTTAGACTGATGTTGCTTATAGATAAAGGTTTGAGTTTTTCAAGTCAAAATAAACAAAATAACGATAGCAAATAGTTATCACATTTAGCAATTTTTTTATTATTTTATGATAAAATTTTTAAATTTAAAGCCAGTGAAATACTGGCTAAATTTTTATTTAAATAATTTTACTATAATAGACCTTCCTTTTCCAACTTCCATTTTTTCGCTAATTCAAGTAATTCCTCAAACTTTTTTCTGGACATAATCTTCTCTTCTCGATTATATGACCCTCTATGATGGTCACAGTAATCTTTTAAATTATCAAACTCACGGGTCATCAAACACTCCTCTGCTCGGTCTTGTATTGTCTGAAGTCTCTCTCTTTCAAATCAAGATAGTATTTCCAAAAAATCTTCAACTGATACCCATCTGCTCATTCTTATATCATTTTCATTCACATAATCTTGGAATGCAGGAAAATAATTTTTATTTAAAGATTCATCAGCAAGAATAATTAATGTTGTTGTTCACAACCTCCATCCTTCATCTTCTAATTCAATCTCTCTTAATAAATCTTTTATTGATACTCTTTTATTAAAATCAACTTTCATTCTTAATGATCTTTCATATCCTTCCGGTAACCAAAAAATCTCATTTAGCCAATAATTTATAGTCTGTTCTTTATATTTTTTTTGTCCAAGCGTTTCTCCGAGATGTTCTTGCGTATCAGATACATGTTTATCTGCGTTTTTACCAATATTTACTCAATTTCAACTTTCCGGCTGTAAATTTTTTTCTTGCTTTAAATTTTCTATGGCTCCACTCATTGATGTTTCTCATTATAATATAAACATATATTATATATATATTTTATGTGATTAGTCAATAGTTTTTGACTTTATATATTTTCTCTTGTATAAAAAAGGTGGAAGAGTAGGATTGATATCGAGTTTACATTAAAATCTTATAATAAAATATGCAGTGAAATATTATATTTGTATGAGCCGGAGGAGCATGACTAAGCAATTTAGTATGAATTTTATGGGATTTAGGATTCCATAATTTGATATGAATAGATGAACAAGAATCTCAAATCACTCAGCAGCTACAAGAGAAATGAGTAAAGATTTTCAAACATTGAAAATATCAAGTAAAGCCAGATGATGCTGTAATTTATTCTGCTGCAACCAAGGAAAGCCCTGAAGTATTGAAAGCATTTGAACTCAAAAAATCTGAGCATAAATCATTCTTAATCTGGGATTACTTCCAGTTTCTAGGTGAAATGACTAAATATTTCAAGAGTATATGATTTACAGGAACTAATGGTAAATCTAGTTCTAGTGCGATGTGAATTCATATTGCATCACACTGTTTGCCTCATTTTGGAATAGGAATAGTTGGAGCATTAGTGCCCGATTTTGGTGGGAAAAGTTATATGCTAAATTTAAAGCACAAAGATGAATTAAAAAATATTTTTGATTACATATTTACATGAAGGAAATTGAACTATTCATTTGTGAAGAAATACTATTTCTTATTGGAATCATGTGAATATCAACGCCATTTTTTGAATCTAAATTTGGATGAAGCTATTATTACGAGTCTGGAATTGGAACATACAGATTATTTCAAAGATTGGGATGATTATGAGTCAGCTTTCTTGGAAATGGTCGCAAAAACTAAGGATAAAGTTTACTGCTTAAGAGATTTGAATAGCAAAAAAATTCTGAAAGAGAATAAAGTTAAAATAGTAAATAAAGAGCTCTTTGATATGCATTTCGTATGGTGAGAACATCAGCAAGCTAATGCATCACTCGTATGTGAGCTATTAAAATGATTGATGAAAAATGAATGAATTGAGGAATTAGTAGCAGAAGATGAGATTCGTGGATATTTAAAAGAATTTAAGTGAATCTGGAGAAGAATGGAATATCTAAAAACTCACGAAAAGTGAGCTCAGATTTTTAGTGATTATGGACATGTAGCTTCAAGTATACAGTTATGATATAAGGCACTGAAAGAAAGATTTCCTAATAAAAAAATAATCTGCATATTCCAGCCACATCAGATACATAGAATTTTAGTTGGATGGAATGAATTTCCTGAGGCCCTGAAACTATATGATGAAAGTTATATCTATGATATTTATGCTGCGAGAGAAAATATTGAAGATTTCGCAAATGAAGAAATTTTTAAAGATTTAAAGTTGAAAACTGTGGAAGATCTGTGAAATGCTTTTGCCAAACATTGTGGAAATACTTATCTGAAAGAATTTAGTGAAGTAGAAGATATAATAGAAAAAGCTGACTGAAACTCGATTATTGTAGTATATTCAGCCTGAAATATAGATTTCAAATTAAGACAATACCTGGGAATGCTGTAATATTTTAATAATGTAATATTTTTAGAAAATTCTATATAAAGAGAAAGGAATCCTGAATTGGATTCCCGTCAGTAGATTAAAGAAGAAGGAATCAGAATATATCCGTAGCAACGCCGAATATCAACGTCATGCGTGCGTTTTTCAGCGTAACGTCATTGTTGTCCTCGATGTGGGACTTATAAGTGGCGTAAACCTTCAGGGATAAGTGGAATCTTTCCATAAATCTGTACTCACCACTACACCCGACACCGAGTCTGTATTCTTCATCATAGGCTGCCAATACATCTGGACCGATTCTGAAGTTCTCGCTACTAAACCTCAAACCGGCACGCAGAAAAGCAGCTGTTTTTTCTTCTTCATTGTCCCCAAGGGGACAGAGCACGTCCAAGCCCAGCTCCGCAAGGCCTAGATTGATAGAGTTGAAGACTCCACACTTGACATCGCCGCCATTGACACCGAAGTTGATTCCCATGCGAACTTCCTGGTCCTGATTGGTGCGTGCAAAATGGTTACGAGGACGATTGTGGTGTGGAATCTGGGCTGCAGTCGTAACAGCCGTCGTTGCCAGAAGCGTGAGGACAGCCAGCAACAAGAGGATCACCTTTTTCATGGCTATATATGTGTTAAGTTTTGTTTTTCCTACCAACAGTATATAATATTTTATACAAAAGTCAAGTTTATTTTAATAAAAAATTTTTAATGAGTAAAATGACCACTTAAACTAGCGTTTTAGTACAATTAAAAAATTATCAAAAATATCAAAATGGTTGAGTTATGGATTAATTCTAAAATTAATTACAGCTTGCTTTTGATCTTCTGTCTTAACTGTACGTAATGTATAATTCAATCATTGTGCAAAATCGGATTGGAAATAGTTTACATTTTCTACATCTCACTGAACTGAAGTAATTTCCATATTCCGTGGATAGTAAACCATTCATTTTTCTCGTCGCATACGTTCAGGTTTTCAGTCGTAATGATTAACTGGACCTAGAACTAATATTCCCTCTTCTCTCGGAGTGAGACTTATTTCATATTTCTGCTCTAATCAACGTATAAAACTTCTATAGCTCTCTGGTACGAAGAAGTAGTAATCGATTATGAGCTGGTACTCTCCTACTGGCAATCATTCAAGCGAAACGATTTCGTTCTGTTGCTGAGTTATTAATGCTCATGTCGATGAATAAAGTCTAAGTCGTTTCGTGAGAAAATCATCAGATTTATTGTTTGCTATGTTTACATCCCAGGCATAAATTTTTCATCACTGAAATCTTGTATTGAGATTATTTCTGGCTAACATATCTCTAAATTCTTTGCTTACAAACATATCTGAAAGATAAATCTGAATGTACCTTTTATTAAGTACTTCATCTCGATTATTAATCAGATTTTTTGCGATAGTTGTAGAATTATTAAAGAAATAATCTAACACCTCTGCAATATAAAGTTCCTTTTTGTTTCAGCGAACTTCTCCACGAATAATATCTATTGATGCATTGATAAATTGCCACTCTCTCATCTTATCAGAGAATCATGGCAATAATTCTGTAAGTAAATTTGAATCAAGGAAAATCACTCATTTAATGTATTTGTTATGCAAAAGTCTTCGTTGCTCTCAGCTATACATTTCTCTCACCTTTGCCATTTCATAATCTTTATTGAATGCTTTTTCATACATAATTTTCAGATTTTTTCAGTCCATATCTGTAAATCAGAATTTATTTCCTGCCACAAATCATAATTGATATTCTCAGAAATATTGAGAATACCGTCCTGGTAGATTCATTCTAGATTTTGGCGCGATGTAATCTGCTAAGTATGAATCGATTACTTCAAGATTCTCGATATGTCATCCGCTCAATGTGACGAAAGCAAATGAACCAAAAAATCACCCATTTGGACGTTTCTCATTTCAATTCTGGAGTGGAATAAGATAATTGTAAGTATGATTTTCTCATAGAAGTTCGTAAACTTCTGCACGATGGTCATATAAATCAGACAAAAATTTCATCAATGATTCATAACGCTGGAATCATAGTGATGAAAGATAGTTCTGGTTATTTATAATATAACATCGCACTTCTTCGATTTCAGGTTTTTTGGTTTTGAAAATATTTTCTCATTTCATATATGACTGCACTATTCAATCTAGTGTATACAATTCATGGGAAACTTCTTGGTCTATGGGTAAGAAATATATTGAAAGTGTCTGTAAATCTTTGGTAAAAATATCTAATGCTGATCATGAAAAAAGTATATTTGTAATATTTGAGTATAGACTAAATCATCGAAAGAAAATTAGAAATAATAATGAATATATGAAAAACTGTATTGGAGGTATTTTTCTAGTTTTTTTTTGATTTTCTTCAATTCAGAATTGTTTTTCTGCCATCACTATTTTTTCTAAATCCGCCAAAAATTGAGAAATTACATATTCTCTACTGAGTAGATAGTAGGATTTTTTTAATGAGTTTCAAGTAAAATAAGATTTACTTGACATTTTATGGTAAATATATATTAATACATAAATAACAAAAAACGTAACAAACATGAAACGCAAATCTCAACAAGAACTGGAGTTCGTACAAAATGTGCAACTCCTGCATAGGATGACTGGCAGTGATGGTATGCTCTACACTATCAATGTCGCTGACTGTTATCAAAAAATCGTAGAGTTCTTCCGATTGGTGCAATCCATCGCCATAAAAGAAGTCTATGCGACTTTACCACTCAAAGGTTGGAAAATCGGGAAGTTCAAATCAGTAGCACGCAAGCGTGCGGAGAAGTCCAAGAAGATTTTCGAAGAATCAATTTTTCAAGTGATGTCTTCGGCTCACAATCGTGCAGAAACTTTGATTTCTGCAGACGATCTCTTCTTTGGCGTTCCAATGACTAGCATTACGGCGTGCAAAGGCGTGCTCGATTCGAGATTCCAGACCGAAACAAGGACGGAAATAGTCAGATTCGTGAAATCATTCAAGGGGAGATTTCCCCTGGATTGGATTCGCGGATAGATCATCTCGCTTCATCTACTAACCAACTAACAACACCATTAACTAGCAGTACGACAGGAGCATCTCCTGTCGTACTTCTGTATACTAAAAACACAAAATAAGATTTACTTGACATTTTATAAAAAATTTGTATATTGTATTTAATGTCAAGGTGGCAGGTAAGAAAACAAAAAAATTATGGCAATGGAAAATCTTGCAATCACGAAACAAAGCCTCATTTCCCTGGTCAGGGATTTGAACGGCATCATTAACAACATCACGTACGAGAACTGCTACGACATGGTCGTGAAGTTCTTCGGTCTTACGAGCACTCTGGAAGATAATCTGGCCGAAATCATCAACCTTCCTCTGAAGGGAAAAGAAATCTTCAGAATCAAGTCCGCCGCCAGAAAACAAGCAGAAGATGACCGCAGCTCCTTCATCGCGACAGTAAGAAACGCAGGAAGAGATCCTAGTGGTCGCAATCGGACAAAGATCGGGGAGACTGTAACAAAGCACAATGTGTACTTCGGCGACACTGATGGAATCTGGACCTTTACTGTAGCCAAATTCGAAGAACTCAAAGATGACGAATACGTACAATCTAGTATTCGCTCACAGATCGTAGACTTCGTCCGGTGCTACAAGGATTCCTTCAAGCTCGACTGGTTACGCTAGGCTCGCTCTCACTAACCAAATTAACACCAACTATTAACCAACAGTGCGGCAGGGGCATTCTCTGTCGTACTTTTGTATTAAAAATATAAATTAAAATTCAGATTTCTCTTGCATTTTGTCTGAAAATTTTTATAAGTATTTGCTATAAACGTTCGCGTTTTTTATTAATTACAAATTGTAGAATGCTTGACTTTATTTATGACAGTTTGGATACAGTAAAAAGTCTAAAACATCCAGACAGAAAAATGTATCTTAGTTTGACTGCTGCTATCTTTGGAGTAGTTATTATGACTTGAATATATTTCTGGGTTGTAGACTGGTTTGTTAATCATGGATATCAATTTTTCTACCAAGCAATGACTGGAGCTCTCTAGTATTTGCTTAATCAAAATGGGTGAAAATTTTTATTCTATTAACCTAACGTAATGCAAGAAACAAATACTGTGGAAATAAAAAAGCAGATTGAAGATCGCACATTTAGACGATACGTACTAAGTGTAAACTCTGGTCAAGAAGATCTCGTACTCGAAAACTTAAAAGAAAGAGTAGTGAGGCAATGACTCCAGGAAGATGTAATCGAATTATTGAATCCAAAGGTAAACGAGGTTTCTGTAAGTAAGAAATGAGAAAAAGTTATCAAACAAAAGAGATTATACCCAGGTTACTTATTCTTCAAGTCTAGAATGAATGACAAAATCTGGTATGTAATCAGAAATACTCCATGAGTAAGATTAATTGTATGAGCTGACACTCATCCAGTTCCACTCACAGATGATGAATTCAATAAGATGATGCAACAAGTTCAAGCTTCTGAAGATTCATTAGATATAAAAGTTCCATTTAAAAAAGGTGATTTAGTTCTAATCAAATCTTGAGATTTAAAGGGAACAAAATGAACTGTCATTTCAGTTGATTCGGAAAAATGACTGGTAACAGTAAGTGTTGAATGGCTTTGACAATTAACACCTACAACAGTTTGAATGGATACTGTGGAAATTGCTCAATAATGTTTTATCAAGCTTTCCATCATGACAGAAAACAAAAAAGTAATAACTCGATCATTAATAGTTCTCTTTCTTAGCCTATCAATAGTGTACTCCCTAACCTATATGAAAAAAGCTACACTATTCAAAAGCGTCGAAAGAAGATGAAACATTACAACACAAGCATGAACAGAAACACAAGATACATGATCAGTTACAGCAAATTCAATAGATCTCTCAGAGTATTCAGATAATGGATCTGATCAAAGTTCAGATTGAACAATCTCTTTAGGGTGATCTAACAAAACAAGTTGAGTAACTAACTCAAATACTCAAGCTCCTAACGTTACTGAAGGTTCTAATTCAGTTCGTTTAGCTTCTACGAATTCTAAAATGCTCTCCGGCACAACCGAATACTTCGGAATGTTGGATATAGTAAGCATTCTATGAGAGAAACCTGAGTTTACATTACAGGACTCTAAATGAAATTATTTCGCTTACTATGGAGAAAACTTAGACTTCGTTCAAACGGTTCAAACATTAGGAGGTAATGTCTATGAAATGGTAACCGAAAGTGAAATTTTACAAAATCAACTTTTCGGTGATAGGGTAAGTTACATTAACCTATCAACATTCAAAGACATTCGAGTTATAATGGTCATTGAAATTGATGGTGATGTATGGTTGTTACAAATACCTGCAGAAAAATACCATCATAGCAAAGACTATTTAAAATCTTTATTTATTCAGTAACAAACTAAAACATGGCAAAAGAAAAAAAGTATGTTAAGGTTGAGAGTGAAAAAGCTGAAAACAATGAAGTTTACGGGAAAGACAAACACGGAAAAATAATTAAAATTGAACAAACTGGAGATCCTAAAAAGAGAGCTACTTGTAAAAGAGTATGTGCAATTATATGTTGGATAATTGCAATTGCATTTGAGGTTATAGGAATCCTAAGATTGACAGACATTATCAATTGGTTTAGTGGATTGGATATAACTTCTTTCTTACTAATTTGCCTTGGACTAGATTTATTATTCTTTATTCCTGGTTCTTTGTTATGGAAAAAAGCAAATCATATAGATCCAGCCTCTGAAAAGAATAAGACTAAATTCTGGCTATGGAATAATTTAGGTACTATACTTTCAGTATTAGCATTCTTACCTATAATTATCTTCGTATTCTCTGATAAAGATTTAGATAAAAAATCTAAAACTTTAGTTGGAGGTGTTGCCATCGCCGCTCTAGTTATTGCAGGATTGGCAAGTTACGATTATAATCCTGTTTCTAGCGAACAGCTTGAATTGGCAGAAAAAGAAGTGCTACAAGTTAGTCCATCTGGTACAGTTTATTGGGCTGAGTATAGTAAAAAATACCATGTTGATAAAGATTGTCCAGCATTACAAAACAGTGAAAAAGTATACAGAGGTACTGTAAAAGCTGCTTATGAAAAGAAATTAACTGAACCATGCAGAAGATGTATTCATGAATTAACTGAAGATCATGATCATGATGGAGAATAGTAATGGCAAGAGAAATAGTTGAAGTTGAAGAAACTAAATCTAAAGAAAAGAAAAAGAAAAGTTTAGATTTTGGTAAAATTGCTGAAGTAATTAGTGAAAACAAAGATACTATTGAAAAAGTTGCAGGTGTCCTTTTAGCTGCTGGTGCTGCTAAAAAAGCTACAAGTAAGAAAAAAAGTACTACTAAAAAGAAAAGCACTAGTACTAAAAAGAAATCTGCTGCAAAAGAAGAAAATGATCCTTTAGCAAGTGCTATGGATATCTTTGGTAGTTTATTAAAAAAATAACCTTATGGTTATTTTTTTTATAGTTCAAATTGAGAATTATATAATTTTGCATAGAAATTATTTAATTTCATTAATTCATAATTATTATATTGTTCTACTATATTAAAATTTTTT
>JAEEGF012068325.1_pt1 | contig 39389 bp, 36 predicted proteins | sample 9134171 | NCBI WGS metagenome assembly JAEEGF01 (sample SAMN16246542, study PRJNA631951) | gut metagenome | biome: gut microbiome; feature: rumen; material: AP-attached | host: Bos | place: Iran: Karaj | collected 2018-10 | reverse complement strand
ATCTGTACTCCTTTTTGTACCAACAAGCCTCAAAAGTAACGCTTCCGTCAAATTTGGAATACTGCCCGTCTTTCCAATAGGTCATTCCAAGCTTCTCCATTACGCGCCTGCTCTTACTGTTTTCTTTTGCAAACTCGCCCACGATGGCACGGACACCCTTTTCTTTATCCACATAGTCAATGATTGCCTGTATGGCTTCAAGTGCCAGTCCCTGTCCCCAGTAGTCTTTTCTTAAGTTATAACCAATCACCCAGGCATCCAGCTCACCATGGTAAAATAAGCCACCTTGCCCGATAAGTTCTCCTGTCTCCTTGAGCACAAAGCCAAGATCAAACTCGTCCTTACCGTCTATATCTCTGCTTTTAAGCCATTCTCTGGTAACATTAATGTCCTTATGCAGCGGATATATCATGTATTTATTTACATCAGGATCAGCCGCCCACTTAAAAATTGCCTCCGCATCATCCACTGTTACTGTTCTTAATATAAGTCTCTCAGTTTCAATTTTTCTTTCCATGATCATCAACTCCTCACCTTATTTTTTCTTACGCACCAAATAACATTTTTCGCCGAACCTTCTCCGGACTCCTTGTTGTATCCGCCATAAACGTTTACTATCTCAAATCCTGTCAGTTCCAGCAGATACCTCATTTCCTGCCGATAAGTCTGACGCATTTTCAAAGGGCGAACCCTTTCTCCGATTACTGCTCCGCTGTCGTCCAGCGTTTCAAACTTCCAATTCCCGCTCATGACCTGCGTATATGGATCATATGAAATAGCATTATATAGTCTCTCACGCCTGCCTTCTTTGTTCGTATATTCCAGTCTCAGAGAATAGTCCGTGTCTTTTGTATTCATCTGCTATGCCTGGAAGACTGGGTGCGGATCAAATGTATTAAAGGTCAGCATTCCACCATCCACCAGGTTCTCACGAATGTTTAAAAGTGCAGCTCGCTGTAATTCAGGCGTGATAAGATGCATAAAACCGCTTCGTGCTATTATCGCACAGGAGTATTTTCTGCTGCTCCTGAATTCTGTCATATTCGCCGGGAATATATTAAGATCAAAGCCTTCGCGCCTTGCCTTTTCACCCGCAACCCGGCACATTGCCTCCGACAGATCCGTACCATCCGCAAATATCCCATGCTGTGCAAGGTAAAGCAAAACAGCTCCGGTTCCGCAAGCTATATCAATCACGCCATCTTTTCCGTATTCTTTGGCAAAATCCAGATAGAAATCCAGAAATCCCGCATGATTATCTTCGTTTCTGTACATTTCCTCCAAATAGAGATCATAGTTCTCTGCTACATCATCAAAATCATGTAAATCCATCTTTATCCCTCCTGATATAAAAATAGACCTTACCAAACTTTTATGGTTTGATAAGGTCTTAATGATTAATAGTATAAAGAAATCTTCAATCACTTAAATTTCATCTTATAACTCGACCTTATCTTGCATACAGTAATAAACCCGCCGGCTTCGTTAGTGGGCTGGGTAGTGACTGTATTGGAGACAAGGTAATAATTCTTCATGTCACAGATTATCCTTTCGAGTTATTAGAGACTAATATACTCGTCATGATATGCACTGTCAATATCTTTTTTCGTAGACTATAAACGTTTATTTTGGAATGTTTCTCCTTGATAGTGTATAATCTGAGTGTCTAATCAGTAAAATATGGCATTTCTCGCTTTGTGTCGTGTTTGAAGGATTGAATTTGGGATATGCTGACTGTGAAAGGAGGACAGCTGATGGATCAAATAAAGGTGGGGGCATTCCTAAAAACACTCAGGAAAGAAAAAAAACTGACTCAGGAACAATTGGCAGAACAGCTAAATGTGTCAGGAAGAACAGTATCACGTTGGGAAACCGGAAACAATATGCCAGATATCAGTCTGTTGGTGGAAATCGCAGATTTTTATGATATTAGCATTCCGGAGCTTATTGACGGAGAAAGGAAAAGCGAGAAAATGAATGAAGAAATAAAAGAAGTTGCCGATAAGATGGCAGATTATGCAGGTGAAGAAAAAGCAACAATTATCAAGAATATCAGAAATAACAGCCTCTTTGGGGTTGGAGCAATAGTAATGCTACTGATACTAGAACTATTTGCACCTGATGGCTTCAGTAAGGCTACGGATTTGATCCGTTTGTACTGCAAGACTCTAGTCTATGTTTCTACATTGATGGTTTTCTTTATTTCTACAGGGCTTTTATACAAGTTCAAAAAACAGAAAAGAGAATCAGATTTGCCAAAGCCTGTGCAGTATAGCATCATGGCAGTTGTTGCTTTCGCAGTAGCAGCGGCAATTAAGTTCTTACTTAAAATTATTCTTGGATTATAAAAAGAGCCCATTTTACTATGTTTTACTGGTAAAATGGGTTTATTTTCTATATAAATGATTATTTCAAGTCATGTACTCGTTACCTCCAATCACATATTATCACGAAAAAATAGCCATTTCGATAAACATTATCACATTTTATGAGGCACTTTCAACGTTATTCATCACATTTTATTTCATTCAAAAAGCATGACAAATCATATTTCGAACCCATCTGCACACTTCGAAAATTTAAAACTATTTTTCGAAATAACTGTTCTAAAAAAAAGAGGATCCTAAGATCCTCTACACTAAATAAACTTTTATTACAATCTTCTCCGGCGAATAAAAGTTAAGCAACTTTATTAAGGCAAACAAACATCGCTTTTCCGCTCGTCCAAAGGTCTGTATAGTGCTGTACAAAATCTTTTGCAACGGAACGAAGTCTAGGCTCAGCAGTTAAAAGATGAATTTCTTTTTCAAATTCATGCTCTAATTTTTCCTGTTGTTCGGCGTCTAAGTCTGCTGCTTCTATCGCATCCAATATCTCATCCGTAATCTCAGGATTATGGATATCAAGAATCTTCTCACCACGATTTTCATAATATAAAGGAACTGTTGCCTTATCTTCTACAGCACGCTTAAAGTCATAGATTGAAATATAACCACCAAATGTACGCTCAGTAATATTGTCACTTGATAACAGCGGCGTACCTGTAAATCCAATTCTAGATGCTGTAGGTAATAGTCCCACCATATTGTCAGCAAAGATTCCATACTGACTTCTATGTGCCTCATCCGACATAATAATAATGTCATGATCCGGATATATCGGTTCTGTAGGTTTCTTGTTAAATTTCTGTATAAGGGTGAAAATAAAACTTGGATTTCCCTTTAATTTTTCTATTAAGTCATCTCCACTGGTGGCTGTAAATTGTGATGCCTTTGTTTTTCCTAATAGACCACAGTTTTCAAAAGTATCACTAATCTGTGTATTTAATTCTTCTCGATCTGTTAAAACAACAATCGTTGGCGAACCGGTAAACTTTCTACGTATTTTCTGTGATAAGAAAAGCATAGAATAGCTTTTTCCAGAACCTTGCGTATGCCAAAATACCCCCAACTTACCATCATTAAGCTTACGTGCTTCATAAGCCTTAACGTAAACCAATAACAGTTGGAGTTCTCGCTTAATCGAAAATGCTTTTGTTTTAGCAGCTACAACCAAACGAGTGATAATCCATATAATCGTTATTAGTAAAAAGAGTTGTAAGTACGTAATCTCAATCATTATTTCCTACTATCTTGCTACAAAAATCGACAATCTCCTGTTTCCTTGGATCTACATCCTCTTTGTATTCGATGGATGTGAGTCCCAAATGACCAACGCACTCTATCTCCAGATGCCCATAGAAGTGCTCAATACTGCTAATGATTCTCTCGCATTCCGGCATGTTTGGTCCGGTTCTTAGCGCTATCGCATAGCCCTTCTTTCCAGACTTAATTGTTGCATGCGGTTCATGGGTATTACACCATGGCGTGCATCGATCAATAAATGCCTTGAACTGCCCCGGTACATCCGCCCAATAAGACGGAGAAACAGAGACAATCACATCCGCCTCATCATACTCATGCATGATGTCTTCAATGACTGCCGCATCATTCATGACACACTTTGCGGTATCGTGACACGAACGACAGCCTCTGCAAAAAGCAAACGCATAGTCATCGATACAAATACTTTTTACACTGTACTTTACTGATAACTCATCAGATACCAGCTTGACTATCTCCGCAGTTGCTCCTGTACGAACAGGGCTGCAATTTATAATGAGTGCTTTCATCGTTCCCCCATAAATTACGATTTGTTAATTTCACTGCCTTCTATTATAGCTAATCCTCATACATCACGAAATACCAAATCCTATATTAATCCCGCTATTCTCTGTTTCAGTACCCAGACAACATCCTCTTTATCTTTATCTCCAAGCTGATCAAAGATTCGATACAAAGAAATGTATCTATTAAATAGGATTTGTTCTTCAGATTGCTCTACATATTCTTCTAATAGAAGTTCTCGGACATCCACTTGGTAGATTCTAGAAAACTGAATAATCTCATCTGATGTTACCTGGCGTTCATTTGCTTCAATAGCTCTCAATGTTCTATCCGAGATATGCATATATTTAGCTGCTTCACTCTGAGAAAATCCTCGTTCTTCTCTTATCACTTTTAATTGATTTGCTGTAAATCGACTCATACCAAAACCTCCTTCGACCGGAAGAAATCCTCCGGTTTTGAAAAAATCACCTTATTTTTCATGTCCTATTTTGAATAAATTTTAAAAATAAAAGTCCTATTTTGAAAGAATGGGACTTCAAAAATAGGACTGTTACTACCACACTTTTTTACATAAAAAATGTAGAGAGCCTTTCGACTCTCTACACTATAAATGCCTTTATTACAAGGTTTTTCGAGGTTTTGATTTTTCGATTTTTGCCTAAAAAACTAGGAAAATCGAGGTTCATCCGCTCGTATTTAATCTTCCAAAAAGTAGATTTCTAAATACTACTTGTTGGCGATAGCAGCCTGTGCTGCTGCGAGTCTTGCAATGGGCACTCTGAAAGGTGAGCAGCTTACATAGTCGAGGCCGATCTTGTGGCAGAACTCAACTGATGTAGGATCGCCGCCGTGTTCACCGCAGATACCACAGTGAATTTCAGGACGTACTGACTTACCTTTTTCGATAGCGATTTCCATAAGCTGGCCTACGCCGCTCTGGTCGAGACGAGCGAAGGGATCGTTTTCAAAAATCTTAGCCTTGTAGTAAGATTCAAGGAACTTTCCTGCATCGTCACGGGAGAAGCCGTAAGTCATCTGTGTAAGGTCGTTGGTACCGAAGCAGAAGAATTCAGCTTCTTTTGCAATTTCATCGGCAGTAAGCGCTGCACGAGGAATTTCGATCATGGTACCTACTTCGTATTCAAGGTTAACACCGGCAGCTTCGATTTCAGCCTTAGCTGTTGTGTTAACAGTATCTTTTACATATTTGAATTCCTTAACGTCGCCGGTAAGAGGGATCATGATTTCGGGAACGATCTTCCAGTCAGCATGTGCCTTCTGTACATTGATGGCTGCACGGATGATGGCTCTTGTCTGCATAACTGCGATTTCAGGATATGTAACAGTGAGTCGGCATCCTCTGTGACCCATCATGGGGTTGAATTCCTTTAAGTTCTCGATGATCGCCTTGATCTGTTCTACGGTCTTGCCCTTTGCCTTAGCAAGCTTTTCGATATCTTCAGCTGTTGTAGGAACAAACTCGTGAAGAGGGGGATCTAAGAATCTGATGGTAACGGGGTTACCTTCCATTGCTGTAAAGAGCTTTTCAAAATCGCCCTGCTGAAGAGGAAGGATCTTATCAAGTGCTTCTTCTCTTTCTTCTTTGGTATCAGAGCAGATCATCTCACGGAATGCATCGATACGGTTCTCTTCAAAGAACATGTGCTCTGTACGGCAGAGACCGATACCTTCTGCGCCAAGTTCACGAGCCTTAAGAGCATCTCTGGGTGTATCTGCATTGGTACGAACCTTTAACTTTCTGTACTTATCAGCCCATGCCATGATACGTCCGAATTCTCCGGCGATGGTAGCATCAACTGTTCTGATAGCGCCATCGTAGATGATACCTGTGGTACCGTCAAATGAGATCATATCGCCTTCTGCATAGGTCTTTCCGCCAAGGGTAAAGGTCTTTTCTGCTTCGTTCATCACGATATCGGAACAACCGGATACACAGCATGTACCCATACCACGTGCAACTACTGCTGCGTGTGAAGTCATACCGCCACGTACTGTCAGGATACCCTGAGAAGCTTTCATACCTTCGATATCTTCAGGGGATGTTTCAAGACGAACAAGTACGACCTTTTCGCCTCTTGCAGCCCAGTCTTTTGCATCTTCTGCTGTGAATACGATCTTACCGCAGGCTGCGCCGGGAGCTGCACCAAGTGCCTTACCCATTACTCTTGCGCGAGCAACTGCATCTTTATCAAACTGAGGATGAAGAAGCGTATCAAGGTTACGAGGATCGATCATCGCAACTGCTTCTTCTTCTGTTCTCATACCTTCATCTACAAGGTCACATGCGATCTTAAGAGCTGCCTGAGCTGTTCTTTTACCGTTACGGGTCTGGAGCATGTAAAGCTTTCCGTGTTCTACGGTGAATTCCATGTCCTGCATGTCTCTGTAGTGATTTTCAAGGTTCTCACAAACCTGCTTGAACTGAGCAAATGCCTCGGGGAATTTGTCAGCCATTTCAGTGATCTTCATGGGTGTACGTACACCTGCAACTACGTCTTCACCCTGTGCATTGGTTAAGAACTCACCGAAGAGTCCCTTTTCACCTGTTGCGGGATTTCTTGTGAAGGCTACACCGGTACCACAATCATCACCCATGTTACCGAATGCCATGCTCTGTACGTTTACTGCGGTACCCCAGGAATAAGGGATATCGTTGTCACGGCGGTATACGTTGGCTCTGGGGTTATCCCATGAACGGAATACTGCCTTTATTGCTTCTTCAAGCTGAACTCTGGGATCTGAAGGGAAATCTTCACCGAGTTTAGACTTGTATTCTTCTTTAAACTGATTAGCGAGTTCTTTTAAATCTTCAGCTGTAAGCTCAACGTCCTGCGTTACCCCCTTGCGAGCCTTCATCTGATCGATTAATTCTTCGAAGTATTTCTTTCCTACTTCCATTACGACGTCTGAGAACATCTGGATAAATCTTCTGTAGCAGTCCCATGCCCAGCGAGGATTTCCTGACTTTTCAGCAAGTGTGTTAACAACGTCTTCGTTAAGTCCCAGGTTAAGAATTGTGTCCATCATACCGGGCATTGATGCTCTCGCGCCGGAACGAACTGATACAAGAAGAGGATTCTCCTTGTCTCCGAATTTTTTACCTGTCATTTTTTCAAGTTTGAGCACGTATTCGTCGATCTGAGCCTGGATTTCGGAATTGATCTTCTTTCCATCCTCATAATACTGGGTACATGCTTCTGTTGTGATGGTAAAACCCTGGGGAACCGGCATGCCGATGTTGGTCATCTCTGCAAGGTTAGCGCCCTTACCGCCCAGGAGATTACGCATGTCCGCGGACCCTTCCTCAAAAAGGTACACCCATTTTGCCATATTTTTTTCTCCTCTGATTAGTGTTTATTTACAATAGCAAGTACTGGGAAAGTACAAAATATCCCGCACTACGTACAGGATATCTTTTGCTTATTGTTCAAGTATAACATAGGTTTTTGGCCTTCGCAATAAGCCTAAACCACGGGGGATGACACCATAAGAGTCATGTCTCCCTCTATGTCGATGGCGCCGAAATCCGCCGGGACTATAAAGTGGTCCCCCTTCTTGATCTCAGTACCGTTCAAGGTGCCCTTCCCCTCTATGACGGACACCATGGAAAAGAAGCTTCCTTCAGATATGGAAATCGCTCCCTCTACATTTACTTTCTTTACTTTGAAATACTTGTTGGATACAAGATTAAAGACTCCCGGCTCATTAGATGTGGCGGCTATTACGCCTCCCTTGTCGGGAATATTTATGATCTCTTTGCATTCTTTTACATGCAGTGGTCGAAGCTTTCCGTCCTGAAGCCTGTCATAATCGTAGACTCTGTAGGAAATGTCGGAATTCTGCTGTATCTCCAATATAAGAATGCCTTTTTTTATGGAATGAATGGTGCCGGGCTCGACGCTTATAAAGTCGCCTTTATGCACCGGTACTTCGTGGATCAGCTTTTTATATTCTTTGTTGTCGATAAGGTCGCAAAGCTCTTCCCGGGTGCGGGCATTGTGGCCAAGGACTATTGTTGAATCCTCGTCGCAATCTAAGATGTACCAGCACTCTGTCTTTCCAAAAGAACCGTTCTCGTGGGTACGGGCATATTCATCATCGGGATGAAGTGATATGCTTAGATCTTCTTTTGCATCTATTACCTTAAGTAAAAGGGGAAATCTGTCACCGGGAATGTCACCGAAGATGTGACGCTCGTGCTCCCAAAGCCATTTAAGACTCTTGCCCGCATATTCCGCCGGGGATACGCAGAAGCTTTCGCCGTTATCATTGGCGCTTATGGCCCAGCACTCGCCGGTATTTTCGTAGGGAATGTCGTAACCGAAAACATCCCTCATTTTGTTGCCACCCCAAACTACCTTTTTATAAAAGGGTTTGAAGAAAAAGAGCTCCTTAGAAGCCATGCTTACCTCTCTCAAAAACTTTTTACCCTATATATTAACCACAATTTCATATTATTTTCAACGTTTCCTTGCAAAAAATAAGATTTTCTGTAAAATATAATAGGTTAATCTTAAGAAAGTATTAGTTTTTAAAGGAGTTTTTTGATGATTCAAGCAAATAATGTAACTTTAAGACTTGGAAAGAAAGCTTTGTTCGAAGATGTAAATATTAAATTTACAGAGGGTAACTGCTACGGTCTCATCGGTGCCAACGGCGCAGGTAAGTCCACATTTTTAAAGATCCTCTCCGGCAAGCTTGAAACCACCAACGGTGATGTAACGATCACTCCCGGTCAGCGTCTTTCCGTTCTTGAACAGGATCACTTTAAATATGATGCATTCTCCGTAATGGATACCGTAATCATGGGCAACAAGCGCCTTTACGATATCATGAAGGAAAAGGATGCGATTTATGCAAAAGAAGATTTCAGCGATGAGGATGGCATCAGAGCCAGCGAGCTTGAGGCTGAATTTGCCGAGATGGACGGCTGGGAAGCTGAGTCTAACGCTGCCATGCTTCTTAACGGTCTTGGTATCGATACCGATCTTCACTATGCGGAAATGTCCACTTTAAGCGGTAATGAAAAGGTTAAGGTTCTTTTGGCAAAAGCACTTTTCGGTAACCCCGATATCCTTCTTTTGGACGAACCTACCAACCACTTAGATCTCGATGCTATCGCATGGCTCGAAGAATTCTTAATTAACTTTGAAAATACGGTTATCGTAGTCAGCCATGACCGTTATTTCTTAAATAAGGTATGTACTCATATCGCGGATATCGACTACGGCAAGATCCAGCTCTACGCCGGTAACTACGATTTCTGGTATGAATCCAGTCAGCTTCTTATTAAGCAGATGAAGGAAGCTAATAAAAAGAAGGAAGAAAAGATCAAGGAATTACAGGAATTTATCTCCCGTTTCTCCGCTAACGCTTCTAAATCCAAGCAGGCTACTTCCCGTAAGCGTGCCCTTGAAAAGATTGAACTTGATGAGATCAAGCCTTCAAGCCGTAAGTATCCTTACATTGACTTTAGACCCGAGCGTGAGATTGGTAATGAAGTGCTTTCCGTTGAAGGGATTACTAAGACCATCAACGGCGAAAAGGTTCTTGATAATGTTTCTTTTATCTTAGGACATGATGATAAGGTTGCATTTGTAGGTTCCAACGAGCTTGCAAAGACAACACTCTTTAAGATCTTAACCGGTGAGATGGAGCCCGATGCGGGTTCTTATAAATGGGGTGTTACCACAAGCCTTGCTTACTTCCCCAAGGACCCCACCAATGAATTTGATAATGACTACACCATCGTAGACTGGCTTACAGGCTATTCTCCCGTTAAGGATGCGACCTATGTGCGCGGTTTCTTGGGAAGAATGCTTTTTGCCGGTGAAGACGGTGTTAAGAAGGTTAAGGTTTTATCCGGTGGTGAAAAGGTAAGATGCTTATTATCCAAGATGATGATAAGCGGTGCAAACTGCCTTATCTTCGATGAACCTACCAACCACCTTGATATGGAATCAATCACCGCTCTCAATAACGGTATGATCAAATTCCCCGGCGTTGAACTCTTCGCCTGCCGTGACCACCAGGTTGTTGAGACTACCGCCAACAGGATCATCGAGATCCTTCCAAACGGTACCATCATCGATAAGATCACAACCTACGATGAATACCTTGCAAGCGATGAAATGGCCAGAAAGCGTACAGTCTTTACGGCTGACAGAGAAGATGATGATGTGTAAGCGCTTGAGTTAAATAGTATTTAAAAAGAACATGCTTTGGGGCATGTTCTTTTTTATTGGTTTTGAATATATTTGTTTGTGTTATGTAAACTACTTTAACTATTTAATATCAGTTTCTCTATGATATCTGCAAGCCCGTCTTCGTGATTATCTTTTTCCGTTACGATATCTGCGACGGCTTTCACCGAGTCTCTCGCATTCTTCATGGCGATGCCGGTATGCGCTGCAACTATCATGGAAATATCATTTTCTTCATCGCCTGCTGCAAAGGTATTATCGGGATCTACATTTAAGTATTCCGTTACTTTCTTTATAGCATTACCCTTGGAGACTCCCTTGGGGATTATCTCTAAGTATTTATCATTGGAAAATACCGCATCGATCTTGTCGCCGAGCTTATCTTCCGCTTCCTTCTTAAATGCTTCGAGTAAATCATGATTTGATAAATGGATCGCCAGCATCTTTAACGAGCCGTTATTTTTCTTTAAATATTCGCCGATCCTATCGGTTTCAACAAAGGGAATGTGGATCCTTCCTTTATAGAATCTGAGCTCATCATCTTCTTTATGAACTACTATATCCTCATCGGTATAGCCCTGAATATGAAGATTGTAACTGTCCGCAATTTCTTCGAGAGCTGATACCACATCCGCAGGGATCTTTATCTTATATATATCTTCTCCTGTTACGTAGTTTCTGATGAGGCCGCCGTTATTGGAAATGATGATGAGATTCGGAATGTTTAATTTAAGTTTAACTACTCGTTCGATTATGCTGTTCATCGGACGTCCCGAAGATAACACAAGATAGTGTCCGGCATCGGTAAGCCTGGTTAAGCAGGCCATCATATTATCAGAAATAACACTGTCATTATTTAAAAGTGTGCCGTCCATATCGGTAAATAAAATCTTCTTATCGCTGTACATATTTTTACTGTTCTTTCATATTGTATTTTGATGAATATGATCACGGAGTGTTACATTTTTTTGCAAGTGCTTCTTCCAGCTTATATAAATATTCATCCGGGACACTCAGGCTTCCATAGCCGGTTCCAAGATCGATCTTAGCTTTATTTTCTCCGTGAAAATCGCTGCCACCTGATGATAACAGGTGATACTTTTCTTTAATTTCCGTGATCTCACGTTCTTCTGCATTGGTATATGTTGAATACTTGGTCTCTATTGCCATAAGACCTTCTTTCTTTAAGTATTCGACTAATTTCTCAAGATTCTGCCGTGAAATATGATATAAAGTAGGATGCGCAAGCACGGGAATCCCTCCGGCTTCAAGAATAAGCTTCACCGCATCACTGACCGTTACCTTCTCTCTTGCCACAAAGCAGGGACCATGGTCACCAATATATTTATCAAAAGCTTCCTGCATCGATCTGATATAGCCCTTTTTAAGCATAAGACCCGCAAAGTGAGCTCTGGTGATCACGGAACCCGGATTTTCTTCCTGAAGCTCCGTAAAAGTAATATCGCATCCCCGTTCACGAAGGAGCTTACACATCTTCTCGTTTCTTCGATCCCTTGAATCGACAAAGTCTTTAAGATACTTTTCGAAAGCTGCATTTTTATAATCAATAAAAAGACCCACAATATGAATATCTCTTCCCTCATATTCCGAAGAAAATTCAATTCCCGGAACGACTTTGACCGAGGGAAGGCCACATATCTGCAAGTCTTTGGCATGTCTGACCGCTTCTTCAATTCCGGCGACAGTATCATGATCCGTTACCGCCACCGCTGTTAACCCCAATTTAGCCGCATAATCCACCAGTTCCGTGGGAGTGAACGTCCCGTCGGAGCATACTGTGTGGGTATGTAAATCCACCATTCGTAATTAAACCTCCAGCACCAGATATCTTCCGTCGCCTATATCAAATACTTCTTCTGCGTCCAGGATGTTTCCGTCACAGTCGATACCCACTTCTTCAAAGTAAGCTTCCACTTCTTCTTCGCTGTCAAGCACCACTGCCATGGCGTCTTCTAAGAATTCCTCAGCTTCTTCGCGATTTGAAACTACCTCTTCAGGATAGAGCTGAAGCTGATTATCCAGGAAACAATCAAGTACTTTTTCATCAAACATAAGCATTCTCCTTAAAACCAATACACTTTAGTTCATTGTAAAGTCTTGAAATCGGTAATCCCACTACATTGGAGTAGTCTCCGTCGATTCCCTTCACATGCTTTGCGAAAAGTCCCTGTATGGCGTAGGCCCCCGCTTTATCCATGGGTTCACCGGTTCTTACATAGGCTTCGATCTCATCATCCGAAAGTTCATAAAAAGAAACTTTTGTGATTTCACTGAAGCTTTTCTTTAAAGTAACAAGTCCCAATTTAATTTCTATTAATGTGACTCCGGTTATGACTTCGTGACTGTTTCCTGAAAGCATTTTTATCATACGTACTGCGTCGGCCTCGTCCTTTGGTTTACCGAGTCCCTCGCCATTATAGAACACCATGGTATCTGCAGCTATGATAAGTGAGTTCTTGTATTTATCATTTGTTAAATCAAGATTCAATAATACATCTTCGGCCTTTAATTTCGACAGGTCTTCAACTATTCTTGAAGGTTCTGTTTCCCTTGTGGATTCAGGCTTTGTGCTCTCGATTATTTCATATGTAAGTCCCATTTTGGTGAGAAGTTCTTTTCTTCTTGGAGACTTGGATGCAAGTATTATCATTGATTGCACACCGTTCCTTGTAAGTACTGTATGAACTGTCTTGCGGTTCTTCCCGAATATCCGCCGTGATTTAATTCCCATTGACGGGCTCTGTCAACGAGTTCTTTTTCATCCATTTCTATGTTATTTCTTTTGGCAAGTTCTTTTACGATCTCAAAGTATTCCTTGGGAGTGGGGGCACCGAAATAAATTGTGACACCGAAACGTGCTACAAGAGAAAGCTTTTCCTGCATGGTATCGCCGAAATGTACTTCATCATCTTTCGCTCCGCGTTCCGAGAACTTTTCGTTGATAAGATGTCTTCTGTTGGATGTAGCATAAATAAGCACATTCTGAGGGCTCTTTTCAAGGCCGCCTTCGATGACTGCCTTTAAGTATTTATATTCGATCTCGAAATCTTCAAAGCTTAAATCGTCCATGTAGATAATGAACTTGTAATTTCTGTTTTTTATCTGGGCAATTACGGAATTCAGAGCTTCAAATTGGTGTTTGTAGACTTCGATGATCCTGAGTCCGTCGTCGTAGTATTTATTGGCAATAGCCTTGATACAGGAACTTTTTCCCGTACCCGCATCTCCAAAAAGAAGGCAGTTATTGCAGGGTAATCCCTTTACAAAGGCTTCCGTATTTTCTATAAGCTTCTGCTTCGGTACTTCATATCCGATCAGATCTTCAAAATATACATGGGAAATATTGGTTATGGGCACGATCTCTGCATCGCTTCCGTTATCAACCACTCTGAAGGCTTTGTGAAGTCCGAACTTTCCTACACCGTAATCCTTATAGAATTTAGTAAGGATATCCTTCATTTCCTGAGGAGTGCAGGCTTTATTAAAATCTTCGGCAAGCTCTACAATCCTTTTTACTATTCGCTGGTTGTAAACCTTGCTCTCCCTTAAAGACCCCTTGTAATTAAATACGATATTAAAATCCTTTACTTCCAATGTGAGAGCCATGTGAGTAAAGTCATAGTCATAAAGCTCTTTCAATATTACTATGTCATGTAGCACGGCATCGTTGATGCTTCCTTCCACTTCTCCCACGATCTCCGCAGCCTTTGAATAGCTGTTTTCATTATTTACAAGTAAATGGGATAAATAGCAATGCCACAGGTTGCCATAGAATCCGTAATTCCCTGCAAGCTCAAGTAATTCGTGGATATTTTTATAAAATAACGCCTGTAATTCATTCTTGTCGGAGCCCGGATCTTCATAATTTTCCATTAAAAAGACCATATCCTTCAGAAGATCTCCGTTATCGAAATCTTTATAGACTATAAGTTCCTGCTCTCTCACTATTTGCCTCCCGCGATTTTGATTCAGTTAATTGTAACCCTTTTAAGTCTTGTTTACAAGCAACTTAAAGGCTTATAATCAGTTTAAGGAGGAGCATGATATGTCTGAAAATCTGAAAAGAAACCTCATTACCATCGGTGTGGTCGTGCTGTTACTTACAGCCATCATAATCTACGGCGTTCTTAAATCAAAAAGCATGGTGATCCCCGAAGACACCATCGGTAATACTGCAGGTAATCTTAATAATAACGGTCTCTTCTGCGAGCATGACGGTCGCGTTTATTTTGCCAACTCTTATGATTCAGGCTGCATCTACTCCATGAATCCCGACCAGACCGACATTAAAAAGCTGTACGATCTCTCCGTCAAATTTATCAATGCAGGTGGCGACTACGTATTCTTTTACGGCGAGACATCAAAGTCAAGCTCCGGCCTCGGAAGCATCGTTGCTAAGCCCGCCATGTATCAGTTAAACAGTAACGGCAAGAATCTTCGTACGTTATCTAAAAATGTTACCCAGAACATGCTTCTCGTGGGTAAGTACATGTACTATCAGAACTACACGGAAAAAGAAGGTACCACCTTCCACAGGATGGATGTTAAAAAGCATGAAAATGAAGAGTTGCTTGATTACATGGTAAATCCTTCCTGTTTCTATAACGGAAAGTTTTATTATAACGGTCTCTACAATAATCACTATTTATATTCCTATGACATAAATACCGATCAGGAATCCCTGGTCTATGCTGATGATATGTGGAATCCCGTTTATGACGGAAGTTATGTATATTTCATGGATATGAAGAATAATTACCGTCTCTGCCGCTATTCTCTTTCCGAAAACACCATGGATGTGCTGACGGATGACCGCCTTGATTTCTTTAATAAATACGGAAGCATCATCTATTATCAGAAGTCCTCACAGACTGAGCCTGGCCTTTACCGTATCAATAGCGACGGCCAGAACAAGACCCTCATAAAAGAAGGCATCTTCAATAACATTAACATCACATCCACATATGTTTATTTTCAGGAATTTAATGATAGCTTCAATACTTTCTATGTGCCCACTTACGGCGGCACACAGGTTTACGAGTTCACTGCGGCAAAAGAAGCTCTTAAAAATAGTCTAAAATAGCTTATTTTTGTAAATTTTTGTTTAAAAACCTTTCGATTCAAGATATAATCAAAGTCGAAAGGTTTTTATCTTTTAAACAAATTGCTTATGGAGGATTTAAAATGAAGAAGTACGTAGAGTACAAAAAAGCAATCTGCTACTCCGGCTACAGAACAGGCCAGAGCCCTAAGACAAATATCGTTCCTTCCAAGGAAGAGATTCGTGAGGACTTACATATTCTCGCAAAGGAAGGATTTGAATACATCCGTATGTATGACCCCAACGATCATGCAAGACGTGCATTGGAAGTTATCAAGGAAGACAAGCTCAACATGAAGGTTATGCTCGGTGTTGACAATTTCCCCGAATACAATAACCCCGATTGTCCTTTCGAAAAGCAGGAGCGTTCAGATGAAGAACTTGCAGCCAATGCAAAAAGAAACGACGAAGAAGTATTACGACTTATCGATATGGTTAAAGAATTCTCCGATGAGATCCTTGCAGTATCCATCGGTAATGAAAATACTCCCACATGGGGCGCAAGAAATGTAACTCCCGAAAGACTCATGGAGCATGCAAAGCAGTTAAAGGAAGCTACCGGCAAGCCCGTAACCTTCTGCGAAGGCGTATTCGAATGGCCTCATTTGATCGAGCTTGGCAACTACCTTGATTTCATCTCTGTACACAGCTACCCTCTTCACTACGGTAATACCATTGATGAAGCCATTGACGTAAACAAGGCGAACATCGAATCCGTTGAAAAGCTCTTCCCTGATAAGCAGGTAATTTCCACAGAAATGGGATGGACAACAATGACCAACTCCGCTATGAAGCCCGGTCAGGCCAATGTACAGAACCAGGAGCGTTACATCAGAGAGCTCACCAAGTGGATGGATGAAAAGCAGTTAACAGTATTCATCTTTGAAGCTTTCGATGAACCCTGGAAGGGTTCTCTCCCCACCAAGTCAGAATGTAACTGGGGTCTTTACACAGTAGACAGAAAGCGTAAGTGGAACTGGTAAAATAAAATATAAAGCCTCGGGTCAGGGACCCGAGGTTTTTTTGTATATATCAACTATTATTCTGTAAGTCCTGAAGGAGCTCGGCAGGGAGCTTACCGTTTATGGGATGACGCTTGTGAGGAGCCACCTCCATAAGGGGTTTAAGGACGAATTCGCGGTTACACATATCATAGTGAGGAACCGTGAGCTGCTCGGAATCAATGATCAAATCATCATAGTAGATAATATCAAGATCGATGGTACGAGGTCCCCAGTGTTCTACACGAACACGACCCAGTTCTGCTTCTATACGGTTAAGATCATGCAGGAACTCTTCAGGAGTAAGAAGGGTGCGCACGATGAAGAAACCGTTGGTGAAATCATCCTGATCGGTTTTTCCGTATGCCTTAGTAGTGATAAGGTGAGACTCCTTAAGGATGATATTACGCTTATCTTCGATAATCTTCTTCTTGGCATCCGCAATTAACTGCTCGCCGTCACCGATATTGGAACCTACGGAAACATAGGCTTCATGCCACTTACGTCTGATGGTAAGAGATACATCAGAAAACTCCGCATCAATAGGTGCTTCGGGCTTGTGCACGGTAACTGTTACGGCTTTTGTTAAATCGAATTTTAACAAAAGCTTTTCCGCCAGGTTTTCGGCTGCAGCTTCTATTAAGCTGTATTTCTTTTTAGTGAAAACTTCTTTTGCGAAAAGAGCTACGTCGGCATAGCTAATGGTGTCCGGCAGATAGTCGCTCTTACCTGCTGTTCTGGTCCTGACCTCTAAGCTTATATCAACGAAAAAGGTCTGGCCCTTTTCCTTTTCCTCTTTGAACACCCCGTGATGCGCAAAGATCTTAAGGCCTTTAATTTCAATTACATCCATTCAAAACACCTCCCAACATGTCAATAACTCTTCTGTTTTCCTTTATATCATGAACCCGCACAAAGTTCATGCCTTTGATGACCGAAAGAGCTGTTATTGCAAGAGTCCCTTCGAGTCTTTCATCAACAGGCAGGTTCAAATAGTTACCTATAACGGACTTTCTGCTGGCGCCGATTAAGAATGGCACCGGAAACTTTCTATATTCATCCATCAGGTTAAGAGCCATCAGATTTTCTTCAGTGTTTTTGGCAAAGCCGACTCCCGGATCCAGGATTATCTTATCACTTGGGATACCTTCTTTTATGGCATGATCCAGGATCATTTTTAATTCATTAATTAAATCCTGTTTGTAATCAGAGTATTCGTCCTTTTCCTTATTGTGCATAAGCACACAGGGGACACCCGAGTCCCTTATTAAGGCTGCCATATCAGGGTAATCCCTATGCATGGCGCCCCATATATCGTTGATCAGGTCGGCGCCGGCATTAATACCCGCTTTAGCTACGGGAGTTTTATAAGTATCCAGAGAAACGGGGATGTCGAATCGTCTTTTAATCTCTGAAATAGTATCGGTAACGCGTGTTATCTCTTCTTTTTCGGAGATTTTAACGTATCCGGGGCGGGTGGATTCTCCACCTACATCTATTATATCAGCTCCGTCCTCGATCATCTTCTCCACATGAAACAAAGCGGCGGAAATATCATCATATTTTCCGCCGTCTGAAAATGAATCCGGCGTCACATTTAATATTCCCATCAAATATGTTTTATTGGGTCTAAATTCCTTGCCACCGATTATCATGCCTTATTCCTTTATCATGTTGAAAAATTTATTCTGCAATGCTTCATCTTTGTATGCGCCGCGGGTTGCAAGAGTCACTGTCTTGCTGCCGGGCTTCTTGATGCCTCGCATGGTCATGCACATATGCTCAGCTTCCACCATTACCATAACACCCTTGGGATTCAAGTGTTCCATGAGAGCATCCGCGATCTGTGCCGTCATCTGCTCCTGAATCTGAGCACGACGGGCGTATACCTCAACCACACGGGCGAGCTTGCTGATTCCCACCACTTCACCGTTTGGAATATAAGCAATATGCACTTTTCCAAAGAAGGGAAGCAGGTGATGTTCGCAATTTGAAAAGAATACGATGTCTTTTTCTATTACGGGTTCATCACTTGTAACCGTGAATCGCTTGGATAAGATCTCTTTGGGATCCATATCGTACCCTGCATAGATCTCTTCATACATTCTTGCGATTCTGTCGGGAGTTTCTATTAATCCCTCTCGATTGGGATCCTCTCCCATTCCTTCAATTAACAGTTTAACCGCTTCTTTAATCTTGTCTTTATCTATCATATTAAACTACTCCGAAGTAATTTGTTTTCTTTTTACTTACAGCATCTTTGATCCGGCTTAAATGTGAAAGAGATCCGAAGCAAAGCACGTATGCTCCTGTCTCCGATGCCATCATCGTAGCGATTTCCACCGCTTCATCAATGCTGTCGCAGGAAGATACCATGGGATTGACACTTCTTACCATATCCGCAAGCTCAAAAGCGGTGAGGCTTCGCTCGCGGTTTGGCAGTGTCACTGTTAAGATGTGTGAAGCAAAAGGCGCCGTAAGCTTTATCACTTCTTCTGCATCTTTATCCCTAAACATTCCCATTATATATATTATTTTCTGCTTTGTAAAATAGGCTTTGATATTGTCAACAAGGCATTCCGCTGCAGGAACATTGTGGGCTCCGTCGAGATAGATCACCGGTTTTTCGGAGATTCTTTCAAACCTTCCCGGGTTCTTAGCTTCAAAGAGACCGTCATAAAGATTCTTATCGCTTATTTTATAATCAAGCTCACGTAACTTAAGTACCGCTTCCGTTACAAGGCTTGCATTTCCAGGCTGGTTAAGTCCCAGCATGGCGATCTTAAGCTTTTTCAAACACCCGTAATCAAAGGTGGTATATTCCCTGAAGATTTTTACCTTGTTTATTAAATCAGGATTTACTGATGTAAACAGAGCATCCATGGCATTTGCTTTTGCCTTTAAAATGGCTCTCACATTGTCCTGCTGGATATTGCTTATCACAAAAGAATTTCTTTTGATCAATCCTGCTTTATTCTCGGCGATCTTTGATAATGAATTCCCGAGGTATTCCATGTGATCCATGCCTATGGCGGTATATATGGTCATAAGAGCTTTATTGGATACATTGGTGGCATCAAGTAACCCTCCCATACCTGCTTCCAGTATCACGGGGTCACATTCTTTTTCTTTAAAATATAAAAGGGCCATGGCGGTTTCCGCTTCAAACCGGGTGAATTCGAGGTTCGTATCCGATATGCGAGTTACCAGATCTGCGAAGTCATCCTTGGAGATATTTCGGTTTTTGACCCTAATGATCTCACGTTCATCAAAGACCTTGGGGGACTGAAACAGCCCCGGGCGGTATCCCGCTTTATTTAATACGGACATGAGAAACATACATGTGGAGCCCTTTCCGTTGGTGCCTGCCACATGTATTATATTCAGATCCTTTTCGGGGTTATCTAATGCTGCCAAAAGCTTTTCGATACCTTCAAGCCCCGGATGAATGCCTTTTTTAGATAGTCCGTTTAAATATTCCAGGGATTCGTCGTAGTTCATTAAACCGCCGCTTCCTTCTCTTGAAAATCAAGCTTTTCCGCTTTCATCTTTTTAACTGCGTAACTGAACATGAATAATAAGTATATGCCTGTTACCACCCATGTAATAGGGTCAGCCGCACATACTCCGATATAATTCATCTTGGCTGATGCGATGGTAGCAACTATTGCTCTGCATATAAGCTCTACCACTCCGCCAACCATGGCAACCATGGAGTATCCGACGCCCTGAAGGGTGTTTCTGTAAATAAAGATGGTGCCGAGGGCCACATAGCAGGAGCCAAGCACCACTACGTAGGTTCTTCCGTATCTTAAGATCTCATCAAAAGGTATATCTGCATTTGAATCTATAAAGAGCTTTAATAATACAGGTATCAAAAGAACAATGAGTCCGTAAGCGACAATTGAATAGATCACATTCATGATGCTCGCAACACGGGTTCCTTTTTTGATCCTGTCAATATCGTTGACACCGCGGTTCTGAGCCGCATAGGTTGCCATGGTAACACCGATGGCGGTATAGGGAAGAGTTGCAAACATTCCCGCCTTGTTGGCTGCCGTGTAGGAAGCTACCACAACGGAACCGAATTTATTAAGTGCTGCCTGGACCATGATGGTTCCAACCGCTGTGATCGAAAACTGCAATGCCATGGGAATACCCACATTTAACTGGTTTCTCATGATGCTGTAATCAAGCTTTAAGTGTTCTTTTCCGGGAACTAAAACCTTAACCTTGTGATATGTATAGAACACACAGAGAATACCTGAGATTCCCTGGGAAATAACCGTAGCAAGAGCCGCACCGCGCACGCCCATGTTGAAGTTGATAATGAGCACAAGGTCCAGCACGATATTGATGGTCGCCGAAATGATCAGAAAATATAAGGGCGCTCTTGAATTGCCCACAGCCCGGAGTAAGCTCGCCATAATGTTATAAAGAATGGTAAATGCCATACCGAGGCAGATGGTTATGATATAATCTCTCGACATAACATAAATATCTTCGGGAGTATTCATGGTAGTTAAAAGCCAGTCCATGCCCTTTACACTTATAAAGGTAATTACGATGGCGGTAATAGCTGATAACACCAGTGCTCCGATAACGCTTCTTTTTACCCCGTCATAGTCTCCCGCGCCATATTTCTGAGCAGTAATGACCGTGAATCCGGTGGTAAGCCCCATGGCGAACCCGAGAATCAGGAAGTTGATGGTACCTGTTGCGCCCACTGCCGCGAGGGCATCGATACCTACGAATCTTCCCACAATAATAGTGTCTGCCATGTTATAAAGCTGCTGGAAAACGTTACCGATAAGTACGGGAACCATAAAGCTGAGTATTAATTTAAAGGGACTTCCCTTGGTCATGTCCAGTTCCATGCCGGATCCTCCTGTGGTAATAGTTACTTTAAATGTACTTTCTTTTCCCCCACTATTCAAGCATACTTTTAACCAATTAATATTTAATAATAAGACAAACTTTTATTTAAATATCGTTGAATCGCATTTTCCCTTATGTTAGAATTTAGAAAAAGAATTTAAGGAGGAATTTATGGAAGCTATTGAATGCATTAAAACAAGAAGAAGCATACGTTCTTTCACCGATGACGCAGTGGATCATTTCGTGGTAAATGAGATCATCGACGCCGCAAGATTCGCTCCCAGCTGGAAGAATACGCAGATCGCAAGATACGTGATACTTGAAGGCGACAAGAAGGCATTGGTTGCTGATACAGCATTTAAATCCTTTGAAGGCAATGCCACAATGGTATCAAAGGCTCCCATGCTTGTAGTCCTCACATATATAAAGGAACGCTCCGGTTACGAAAGAGATGGTTCCTATACCACTAAAAAAGAAGACAGATGGCAGAATTTTGACTGCGGTATCGCAGCTGAAGCTTTTTGTCTCGCAGCTCATGACAAGGGTCTTGGCTCAGTTATTCTCGGTATATTCGATGAAGATGCCATTGCAAAAGCCATTAATCTCCCTGCAGAGCAAGGCGTAGCCGCCCTGATCGTGTTGGGTCATCCCGCAGTTGACCCCGTTGCTCCCAAGCGTAAGGAAGTTTCAGAGCTGGTTACTTTTCTTAGTTAAAAAGAAAGAGAAGGTTTTCCTTCTCTTTTTCTTTAAATTAAATTTCCATTATTATCTAGGAGGTTTTCCATGCGCCATCTTATGAGTCCCCTGGACTTTACCGTGGAAGAATTAGACAAAATATTTGACCTGGCGGGAGAAATTGAAAAGGATCCTAAGCGCTTTGCTCACGTATGTGACGGTAAAAAGCTTGCGACATGCTTCTATGAACCCAGTACCAGAACCCGCTTAAGCTTTGAAGCTGCCATGATGAATCTCGGAGGAAATGTAATCGGATTTTCCGAAGCTTCTTCTTCATCCGCTGCAAAGGGCGAAAGCGTATCCGACACCATCCGCGTAATATCCTGCTATGCCGATATCTGTGCGATGCGTCATCCCAAAGAAGGTGCGCCAATGGTAGCTGCGTCCAAATCACTTATCCCCGTGATCAACGCAGGTGACGGCGGACATCAGCATCCCACACAGACTTTAACAGACCTTCTTACCATCAGAAGTTTAAAGGGCCGTCTCGGTGGTTACACCATCGGCTTATGCGGTGACTTGAAATTCGGGCGTACCGTCCACTCTCTCATCCGCGCCCTTTTACGATATGATAATATTCACTTCGTATTTATCTCTCCCGAGGAGTTAAAGATTCCCGACTACATCATCGACGAGCTCAATGAAAAGAACGCGTCCTACGAAGAAGTTATAAAGCTTGATGATGTAATGGGTAAGCTTGATATCCTCTATATGACCCGCGTACAGAGAGAACGCTTCTTCAACGAAGAAGACTATATACGACTTAAGAACTTCTATATTCTCACAAAAGAAAAGATGCTTCTTGCGAAGCCTGACATGATAGTGCTTCATCCCCTTCCCCGAGTTAACGAGATTTCCGTGGAGGTGGACGACGATCCCCGTGCCGCATATTTCAAGCAGGCACAGTACGGAGTCTATGTAAGAATGGCTCTTATCATGACACTCTTAAATCTGGAGGCGTAAAATGTTAAACGTAGGAAAAATCGAAGAAGGCTTTGTACTTGACCATATTAAAGCCGGCGAAAGCCTGAATATCTATAATAAGCTGGGCCTTGATAAGCTTGATTGCACCGTTGCTATCTTAAAGAATGTCCGAAGCGACAAAATGGGAAAGAAAGACATATTAAAGGTCGAATGTCCCCTTGAGATGCTGGATCTTGATGTTCTTGGTTTCATCGACCATAACATCACCGTGAATGTGGTAAAGGCCGGGGAAATCGTTGAAAAGAAGCGCCTTACGCTTCCCAAGGAATTAAAGAATGTGATCAAGTGTAAGAACCCCCGCTGCATCACTTCCATCGAACAGGAGCTTCCTCATATCTTCGTCCTTGCGGATGAAAAGAAAGAAATCTACCGTTGCAAGTACTGTGAAGAAAAGGCCGTAAAGAAAATATAATTAAGAGAATGTAAAAGCGCCATCCTATGGATGACGCTTTCTTCTATTTAGTCTTTTTATTCTTATTTCTGTTCTCAGCCACGAACTTCTTAATGGTCTCTACACTGTCCTTAAACTTTTTGGAATTAAGGGTAGGGTTACCAAGGAAGATCCCTCGCTTATAGAATTCTCTAAAGGCCTGGAGTCCGTAATTATTCTCTCTTCGAGCAGCAAGCTTCTTTACGAATTCATCATATTCTTCTTTGATATTATCAGCGATGGCATCGGGGCGTTCCGAAAGCATTGACTTAATCTTATTTAAGCCTTCTTCAAGATTCTCACTGATCTCATCGAAGGTCTCTCCGAGTTTTTCAAGACGCTCTTCTTTTTCCGCATCGATCACAGCGAGGATCACGTCAACACGGCGTCCCATAAGCCGTAATTCTTCTTTGGCCTCTTCCATCTTGATAATAAGAGTACGCAGATCGAAGGCTGCCTTGAAGGACAATGTTAAATCCACAATAAAGTAAATGGTAATAAGATTAACTATTATATCCAAAGGCTTTCCTAAAAGATACTCCGAAAGTCTTTCTATGGGCTTATGAATAAAATAGTCGAGGGCTATGGATAAGAGTCCCCAGCAAATGCTTGTAAAGAGGCAGATGTGACCGTTCAGATTGAACTTCTCATTGGAGTAATCCCAGTAACGCACCTTGAATATCGCTTCCATGGCAGCTCCCGTAAAGTATTCAAGAATACTGGCGGAGATCATGCCTGCAAAAAATACCAGCACAGGCCATTTAAGTAAGGGTGTACCCGCAAGTAGCATTGTGAGACCGCCGAATCCGTAAATCGGGATGAACGGGCCTCTCATAAAGCCTCGGTTGGTTAAATGCTTTGTCCTGACGGATACGTAGGTGGATTCGATAATCCAGCCTATGAAGCAATAACAATAAAAGAAAAATACGATCTGAGTTAAAGAATAAGGTATCATCCGGTCTTCTCCTATCAGTTAAAAAGTAAGTACCTCTTTCTTGGGAGCCTTGGTCTTTTCTACACTTATGGCTTCCAGCACGGGGCCTTCACCTTCATAACCCGCAAAATATTCTTTTCCCACTCTGCATGTGACCTTGAGCCATTCGCGGTCCTTTAACTTATCTGCATCCGCATACTTACATGCATAGCCTAAAAACTGTATATCCTCGGCGCAGCATGTCATGATGGCACGTCCCGGCACGAAATAGCCCTTGGCGAAATCTCCCGGCACCAATGCGCATGCGGTAAAAGAAACTGTTTTCCCTAAATATCTGTCAAGGTTATCGATGGCATCAAGATACCAGATTCCATAGGTATCATCGGTCAGATCTATATGATCCTTGGATACATCGAAGGGTAATTCTTCATCAAGAGTTGCGTTGACTTCTCCGTCCTTATCCTCAAATACCACTTCGGCTGTCTGGTTAAGAGCCTTAATGTTTCTTTTGTAGGTGGTAAGCTTGTCATTTAAGCCGTCCGCTCTGTTAAAGATAATGAGCTCGGACTTTCTGATCATCTCTCCCAAAAGAGAACGCATATTGTTGTAATATACTTCAAATGTGGAAGTATCGATGGTAGTGATCTGCTGCTCTAATTTCCACTGGAAGGGAAGCTTAAAGTTCTTATAATTCCACATGCCGTTATATTCGAAGATAACACGGCTGGGGCGATACTTCTTATCAAGCTCCATGAGGGCATCGGGAGCAACCTCTTCTTCGCTTGAAACCTTTACGAGTACCGTATTGGTGGCAGCTAAGAGCTTCTGATCATACTCTTCTTCACCGTCTTCACACATAATAAGAAGTGTGGTTCCCTTGGTCCTGAAATAGGGCTGTGCAAGAGTGTAGCTTATAAACTGTGTCTTACCGCTGTCTAAAAAGCCGTTTATTACAAAAACTGATTTCATGGTTTCTCCTGATTAGTTTCCTTTTCTTTCCAAAACAAGTTCTTTAATGGCGTCTTCCTTAAGGCCTGAACCGATTACACAGATTTTACCGGTGTATTCGGGGCTTCCTGCACGGACATTGAGTTCGCCGGGAACATAGTCAAAGTAGATCCAGCCGCCGTCTTTGGCAGGTACCATACCCTTGGCACGCAATACAATACCAAATTCAACCGCATTGCCAAGATCGTTTAAGATGGACTTAACTTCATCTTCAGTGAACTTTTCAGCTGTTTCAATACCGATGCTGTCAAATACATCATCAGCGTGGTGGTGATGATGGTGATGTTCATGGTCGTGATCGTGGCATCCGCAGGTGCAGTTTTCATCATGTTCATGGTGATGATGGTGGCATTCGTGTTCGTCATCATCATCGTCGTCATCATGGTGATGGTGACAGCAGCATTCTTCATCGTCATCGTCATCATCATCGTGATGGTGGTGTTCTTTCTTAAATTCCTCTAATAATTCATCGGAGAAAGATGTAACTGATTCGATGGTATCAAGGATATATTTTCCTGTTAAATCATCCCAGGGAGTTGTTACGATCTTGGCATCTTTATTATGTTCACGGATAAGCTCAAGCACTGTCTTAAGCTTTGCTTCATCCATGTTCTGAGTACGGCTTAAAATAATAGTTCCGGCATGCTCGATCTGATCGATAAAGAATTCGCCGAAGTTCTTGATATAAACCTTTGCCTTGGAAGCATCCACAACTGCTACGGAAGAACCCGCTTCAACTCCTGCTTTTTCAGCTGCTTCATAAACTGCAGCCTGTACATCCGAAAGCTTACCTACGCCTGAAGGCTCGATAAGGATTCTTTCGGGAGCATATTTTTCAATAACTTCCGCAAGGGATGTTCTGAAGTCACCTACAAGTGAACAGCAGATACAGCCTGAATTCATTTCACGGATCTCGATACCTGAATCCTTTAAGAATCCGCCGTCTACGCCGATTTCACCGAATTCATTTTCGATAAGCACTACCTTTTCGCCATTTAAGGCTTCTTTTAAAAGTTTCTTGATGAGAGTTGTCTTACCTGCTCCCAAAAAGCCTGATACAACGTCAATTCTTGTCATTTTATAAATCCTCCATTTCGCTTAAAACGTCATCTAAGCTTACACAAACGGCTTCGGCATTGTCGGAGCCACCTGCAAGTATACCTATTAAATTGCCGTCCTTATCAAAGACTCCGCATCCGCTGAGCCCCGGCATGGTCTCTGCATAAATATATAGCATTTCCATGTCGAATTCCGGCACATAATATTCTTTTTCCTTAAATTCACCCTTAACAATATTGCTTCCGACAGCAAGAGCCGATCCCGCGATATAGACTTCATCGTCCTTTTTAAGCTTCTTAAAGGCCTTTTTACTTATATCCGCAGGTTTCATTTCTGCGTACAGATCCTCGTCGATGTATTCGGATCTGACCTTTAATATGCACAGATCCTTTTCCTCGGAAAAAGAAACTACATCGCCGAATATGGTCATTCCGTTTACGAGAGTCACTATGCCCTGGTCGTATTCAGTCATAAGATGTGCACAGGTGACAATAAAAACGGCTTCTTCAGTCTTCTTTACAATAACTCCTGAGCCCGATGCGCCATCTACATGGATCATGACGGATGAGTCCCGAAGCTTAGCGATCCTTTCTTCTTCCGTCAGATTCCCGGGCAAACAAAAAGCAATCACGATTCCTGCCACAATAGCAAATAAAAGGACTGCAAGGGTTGCAATTACTATGTTCTTTTTCATAATCTCTCTTTATTTAATAAATGGTAAGCAGAACGATAAGCCGGGTTATGTCGTTGAATGATCATCTATCTAGAGCTACCGTTACCGGCAACTTCAAGCGACCTACCTGGACGAAGAATCGGGCAAATTCATGCTCGTCCCATCCCTTGCGGGAAGTTTGGTCTTGCTTCGAGTGGGGTTTACATGGCTCCGCATGTTACCATGCGGACGGTAGTCTCTTACACTGCCTTTCCACCCTTACCTGTAAAACAGGCGGTATATCTCTGTTGCACTGGCCTTGGAGTCACCTCCACCGGACGTTATCCGGCACCCTGCCCTGTGAAGCCCGGACTTTCCTCACCTGCGTAAAGCAGCCGCGATCATTTGTCCTACTTACCAAAATATTAACTTATACGTTGAAATAACTTCCGCCGATAAATTCACGGCAAATGGAGTTATTGGGTACTACCTTCGGGTCTAAAGCCACGAAATATTCAAGGAACTTTAACAGTCTCTTGGCTTCGATATATTCAGGTTCCGAAGGATCTATATCAAAAAGAATGGGTTCCGCATAGGTCTTAAATGCAGCAAGTTCGTAGATCAGTATTGAATTGAACATTGCATCCGCATTTTCCTGGAAGGGGAAGATATTTTCTTCTTCACCGCGTCTTACGGAAGGCCACATCTTAATGGTAGCCTGAGCGCTGGTGCCACGGGTACGGGCATCACGCACCATACGACGTAATAAACGTCCGTCAGTAGTGGGAATTCTGTTATGTCCGTCTATATTAATGCTGGTCAAAGCACTGATATAGATCTTGTACTTGGACTCATTGGGAAGGGAGTAGCTCATCTTATCATTAAGTCCGTGAATACCTTCGATTACAAGGACATCATCGGGACCGAGCTGTTTGAAATTACCCTTTCCGTATTCTCTTTTTCCTGTCTTGAAATTGTAGGTGGGAAGCTCGACACGCTCGCCTTTAAGGAGAGCATTCATGTCTTTATTGAACTGTTCCACATCGATGGCTTCAAGACATTCGAAGTTATAATCGCCTTTTTCATCCCTGGGTGTTTCTTCACGATTCTTAAAATAATCGTCAACGGGGATGGGATGGGGCTTTAAGCCGAAGGTCCGTAATTCAACGGAGAGTCTGTGAGAGAAGGTGGTCTTTCCTGAAGAAGAAGGACCTGCAATCATAACAAACTTTACGCCTCCGCGTTCTACGATATCTCTTGCGATCTCAGCAATCTTTCTTTCCTGCAATGCTTCCTGCACCAGAATAAGATCATTGATTGCACCGGTACATACCGCATCATTTAATTCTCCGATGGTTCCTACGCCCATTTTTTCGGTCCACTCGGTGGATTCCTTCAAGGCTTCGAAAAGATGTCTTCTTTCTTCGAAGGGCTTAACCTCGTTGGGGCTTGCCATGGAAGGAATTGTGAGCATAAAGCCTTCATCATAGGGCATCAGATCAAACCATTTAACCAAACCTGTATATGGAAGCATATAACCGTAGTAATAGTCATAATAATCTTCCAGATGGTAAATATTTACGGAAGAGCTTCTTCTATACTTAAATAAGCTTAACTTATCCGTAAAATTGTACTTCTTAAATAATTCAAGGGCTTCTTCCCTGGTCATGCTTTCTTTTTGGAAAGGAATATTCATTTCCACAAGTTCCTGCATGCGGGCCTTTACCTTTAATAAGAATTCTTCGGTAATCTTGTTGCTGCCCTTGACTGAACAATAATAACTGTCGCCGATCACAAATTCGATCTTAACTTTTTCGTTAACATCCTTACCGACAACGTCCCAGTATGCTTTAAGCATCAGCATGATCGCGGAACGCGCGTAGGTCTTGTGACCTGTGGGATCACTCAGGGTGATAAAATCAATGTCTGCGTCTTTGTATACCGCTTTGAACAATTCTCTGATCTTACCGTTTTCGGTGATAAGGGCTATGTTTCCGTTATAGTCCTTCTGGAATGAGGATACAACCTCTTCATAGGTGGTGCCGGTTGCAAATTCGTAAGTCTTGCCTTTGATAGTAAGCTTTGCCATTTCTTAACCTCCGTATTATTCCATCATGGAAAGGGCCTCGTTGATCAATGCATTTTCATGTAACAGCCTTCCCTGTCTGGATTCTTCTATGCCCTGAAGATACTTAAGGTTATTATTTAATCCTCTTCTTAAGTATTCTATGAGTAAGGGGTCTTTCTTTTCAATTAAATATTTGGAAAAAGAATCATAAACTTCTCTAAATTCTTCTTTTTCACTACCCCGTCGAACGTCCAATATAAAGTAATATTTTCCGTCCTCTTTCAATATTTCTTCCCGCTCAATGTGGAAGTTATTTTCCCTGACCCATTCTCTTATAAGAAATATCTCTGACTGGGGCTGAAGCACCAGCTGGGATACATTCTTTACAATTGCTTCTCCCTCCGTAAGTATCCGTTTCATGAGGCGTCCCCCCATGCCGGCAATTACGGCGGCATCGATTTTTTCTTTTGCATCAAAGGCTTTGAAACCGTCCGACAAAAGAACTTTAGCTCTGTCACTTACATGTTCAAGGCGCAGATTCTTTTCGCAGGCTTCAAGAGGGCCTTTGTTGACATCAGCCGATACTGCTCTTTCAGCAATACCGTTTTTAAGTAAATATATGGTGACATAGCCGTGGTCGCAGCCGATATCGGCTACTGTTCCGCACTTCTGCACCATTTCGGAAACTCTTAGGAGTCTGTCTGAAATGTTCATTATTAATCCAAATAATCCTTGAGCTTACGTGAACGGCTGGGATGACGGAGCTTTCTCAATGCCTTTGCTTCAATCTGACGGATACGTTCACGGGTTACGTTAAATTCCTTACCTACCTCTTCAAGAGTGCGGGCACGTCCGTCATCAAGACCGAAACGAAGTCTTAATACCTTCTGTTCTCTGTCCGTAAGTGTTCCGAGAACTTCAACAAGCTGTTCCTTTAATAATGTGAAAGCTGCTGCATCGGCAGGTACGGGCACGTTATCATCCTGGATAAAGTCGCCTAAGTGGCTGTCTTCTTCTTCACCGATTGGTGTTTCCAGGGATACGGGTTCCTGGGAAATCTTAAGGATCTCACGCACTCTGTCAACGGGCATGTTCATCTCAGCTGCAATCTCTTCGGGAAGGGGCTCACGGCCGAGTTCCTGTAAAAGCTGTCTTGAAACACGGATAAGTTTATTGATGGTTTCAACCATATGTACGGGGATACGGATGGTTCTTGCCTGGTCGGCGATGGCACGGGTAATAGCCTGACGGATCCACCATGTAGCATAGGTTGAGAACTTGTAACCTTTTCTGTAATCAAATTTTTCAACGGCCTTGATAAGACCTAAGTTACCTTCCTGAATAAGATCAAGGAAAAGCATACCACGTCCCACATAACGCTTTGCTATTGAAACTACGAGACGTAAGTTGGCTTCAGCCAGTTTTTTCTTGGCATCTTCATCGCCCTTTTCCATACGCTTTGCAAGTTCGATCTCCTCTTCTGCACTAAGAAGGGGTACCTTACCGATCTCCTTTAAGTACATACGCACGGGGTCTTCAATGCTGACACCTTCGGGAGCTGATAAGTCAATGTTTTCTACGTCGATCTCTTCTTCATCATCCAGGATGATATCGTCGTCGATCTCAGGTTCTTCGGGAAGCTGCATCACATCTACGTTACTCTGCTCAAGAATTTCCATGAGCTTGTCGTACATGTCTTCGTCAAGGTTTAAATCCTGAAAATAATCATTTATCTCAGTAAATTCGATAGTGTTCTTTTTCTTTTTGCAATGAGCAAGGAATTCCTTTACTCTCTCGTCAAATTTTGCCTGTAAATTCTCGTCCATTTAATTTATTCACTCCTATTTCTCTATTTCATATTCACTCGATGTGAAACTGAATATTCTTTAATTGCTCAAGGGCCTTTTTGCCGTTGAAGATCTTCATGGCATCCGATGCGTCTTTGTCGGGCTTTTCATTAAGTGCATCGAAACTGTTTCTTTTTACATTAAGGACCAGATCGTGAAGAGCCTTTTCTTTTTCGTTGTTCTCGGTTATCTCCACAAGTTCCGTATTGAAGATCTTGGCTACGGTCGCCTTCTCTTCATCTTCGTCGAATAAGTCAACGATGGCGCCGGGATTTACCTGACCCTTCTCCAGATCGGAAAAGAGGCGTTCTGCCACTTTCCTGTATACATCATCGGTAAAATCATCAATGGTGATGTATGGCTTTATGAGGCCGTAGATCTTGGGTTCCTCGCATAACCATGTAAGAAGAAAACTCTGTATTTTCTTGGCAGGTTCTCCCGCATCCTTTTTCTGAATGCCCGATTTCGGCCGGTAAGAAAGCACATAATCCCCGAGAGATTTAGACGCGAGAACCGCCACCTGCTTTTTAAGGCTTTCCGGATTAATCGAGTACTTATCGGAAATGGCGCTTAAATAATTCTCTCTGGTGATTTCGTCGGGGAAGGTCACAAGCTTCGCCGCAATTTCTTTTATGAACCTGGTCTTTTCATCGGGATCCTTTAAGTTAAAGTTTCCTTCTAAAATACGCACTTCGAAAAAGAAACTGTTTTCAGCCTGATCAATTCGCTCCTGAAAAGCTTCCACACCAAGGTTTTTGATGAATTCATCCGGGTCCTTGTGGGGCCGCATGTTTATTACCTTGGCTGTCATGCCGGCATCTCTCAATATTCCTATGGCGCGGAGGGCTGCACTTACACCGGCTCCGTCGCTGTCGTAGGCAAGATACACAGCATCCGTATATCTATGCAGTAAGCTTGCCTGGCCCGAAGTAAATGCGGTACCAAGGGAAGCAACTGCTTCAGTAAAGCCTGCCTGATGCATGGCTATTACATCCATATAACCTTCGCATAATATAAAATGATTCTTTCGCGAAGTTCTTGCAAAATTGAGTCCATAAAGGTTACGGCTCTTATCAAATATCATGGTCTCGGGGGAGTTTAAATATTTCGGCTTTGCATCCGACATAACACGTCCGCCGAAGCCTATGACTCTGTGATTCTGATCCTGTATCGGATACATGACACGATTCCAGAATTTATCCTGCATACCATGCTTTTCATCATAGGAAGCAAGTCCGGCTTCTCTTATAATGTCATCTTTAAAGCCCTTGGATCTAAGATACTTCACCAGGTCATCGGAAGTGATATTGGCAAATCCCAGACCAAACTTATCTATGGTTTCATCCGTAAGCGCACGGCCCTTTAAATACTTAAGACCCGCTTCTCCGGGCTTATTACGAAGTAAATAGTAAAAATATTTGGCAGCCTCCCGGTTTGCATTTAGAAGCTGCACTCTTTTATTTTCTTTTTCTTTCTGCTCACTTGTATATTCGATCTCAGGAAGCTTTATGCCTGCCCGCTCTGCCAAGTGTTCCACCGCTTCTTTGAATGAATAATTCTCATAATTCATTACAAAAGAAATGACATTTCCGCCTGCTCCGCAGCCGAAGCAATAATACATCTGCTTTGTGGGGGACACTGAAAAAGAAGGGGATTTCTCGCTGTGAAAAGGGCACAGCCCAAAATATGAGGAGCCCTTTTTCTGGATCCTCACATAGCTTCCCACAACATCCACTATGTCGTTTCGCAGTCTGATCTCTTCAATCAACTCTTCAGGATAACGCAATGTAAAACCCCATTTCCCTTTATTTAACCGTGCCAGGTCTTAGGAATGAATAAATCCTCATAGACGGTAAGGGCGAACCTGTCCGTCATGGCACCGATGTAGTCGCATACAACCGTTTCTTTGCTGTCGCCTTTATCCGTAAGGCGCTTCAATGCTTCAGGAAGCTTGTCGAAGTGCTTTAAGAAATAATCATAGAGCTCTTCCACCAGGCGTTCCGCCTTGCCTTCCTCGCTTTTTGCAATGGGACTCTGATATACATATTCAAACATGAACTCTCTTATGTCCTTCATGGCTTTTGCCACGGGGGCGCTCATGACGATGTCGTTCTTTCCCATGCTGTTCATAACTATGTCATGGATGAAGTGATCCAGTCTCTCACCGCAGGTTTCACCGATCACCGATGAGATTTCTTTTGGCACATCTGTTTCTTTTAGGATACCGGCTCTGATGGCATCATCCATATCATGATGAATATAGGCTATTTTATCGGAAAATCTTACGACCTTTCCTTCCAGCGTGCAGGGCATGCCGGAGGTCTGATGATTTAAGATACCGTCCCTGACTTCGTATGTCAGGTTAATGCCCTGGCCGTCTTTTTCCAGAACATCAACGGTTCTTACACTTTGCTTGGAATGGTCGAATCCTAAGGGACACACTCTGTTAAGAGCCCTCTCCCCTGCATGTCCGAAGGGAGTGTGCCCAAGGTCATGGCCCAATGCTACCGCTTCTACCAGTTCTTCATTCAACATGAGGGCTTTAGCGATGGTGCGGGCGTTCTGTGATACCTCAAGAGTGTGAGTGAGACGTGTTCTATAGTGATCTCCGTCAGGAGAAAGAAACACTTGAGTCTTATCTTTAAGACGTCTGAATGCTTTACTATGAATTATTCTATCTCGATCTCTCTGAAATACAGGTCTTATGTCGCAGGGTTCTTCATCCCTTAACCTGCCCTTAGAGTTTTTGCTAAGCATAGCATAAGGACTTAAGTAGTCCTCTTCCCATTTTTCAAGGCTTTCGCGAATTAACATTTAATGTCTCCATTCCCGTATGTAAGCAAAAAAATAGTCTCTATACTAAATATTCTGCGAGACAGATGAAAATCCTTTTTTATTTTTCGAAAATTGCAAAAATTTTTTATGACGTTAAACCGTAAAAGGGATTTTTACGTGAAAAATCGGAGGGAATAAGACTTTTTATTTTAATAAAAAACAATCCCGAAAGACAATCTTTCGGGATCGCATTTTAGAAACCAAATATACCGAACAAGGTATCTCTGTTTGCCATAACGGGAAGGAATACATCAAATCCGTCCTTAACGCTCTTTAAAATTCCTACCAGGTATTTACCTTCTGAAGAAGTCAGATCCACGTAGTACTCTTCGGTCTCGGCGGGTATTTCTTCGGCAACGCCCTTCTTAACAACTTCTTCTCCCACAAAGGAGGTATCGGGAAGCTGATCCACGAATGCGTATTTCTGCATGGCGCCGTCGGCAAGTCCGTCAGACCAGTTACCTACGGTCTTTATCTTGTATTTATCGAGGGAAGTGTAGGCATAACGCTCGCTTTCATAAAGAACGCCGGTACCGTTCGGCTTGTCACCGGACCACTGACCTTCATAGGCAAGATATGAGGATTCACCGTTCTTTATAAAGGAATATCCATAACCTTCTCTCTTACCGTTAACATATTCTCCGAAATAGAAATAATATGATATATGATTCTTTTCCTCAGCATCCGTTACCACATTGCCGTAGGTATAGATGCCGCATGCGACTCCCGTGTAGTCCTTGGTGAAACCATCGGGCGCGTAGAAATATTCTTCATTGGAAAATGTCTCAACTATAAAGGCAACGGCGTCATCGTAAAATAACAGATTTGTCCAGTCTTTTGTGAAAATTCCGGTGTTCACATCTTCCGAAACGGCGCTTTCCTGCCAATTGTCTTTATTGTCGAAATAATAGGTCTCCATTTCCTCATAAATCTTCTGAAGCATTTCAGCTTTCTTTTCAAAGAGTTCTTCGGACTCGGATACCGTCTGTTTCAAAGAATCGTAGGATCCACCGAGATAATCCTTGTATTTATCGAGAAGTGCGTAGGCATCATCAAATCGATCGTAGGAACGTAACTGATCCACGGAAAGGGACACGATCTCGGCGATCTCCGGAGCGATATTGGCATCGCCCTGTCTTAATTCCATTACCTTTTCATAATATAAAAGGGCTGTTTCCGGATCTTCTTCTTTTAAGCTTCTTGCATATTCCAGATAATTATCCGAAAGAATAGGCTTTAATTCGTCGGATTCATTGGTATATGCATATACTTCTTCTAGGAGCTGAATCCTTGCGGTTATATCCTCATAAAGTTCAGGCACCAGCAAGTAGGCTTCGATCAAGTAGTTCTTTTCTTTTTCACGCATTGCATCGGTGTATTTGTAAAAGCTGACTCTGGCATTGTCAAAGTCCGTGATGGCAGCTACCTTATCACCGAAGGAGAGCTCCGAATAAACCAGTCCGTAATAGGCCTTGGTGCTGGTGGGCGCGATGTTTACAGCCTTTCTATAGTAATCGGCAGCGTTCTCGGGCTGACCCATCTCAAGATAGCGGTCCGCCTTTCCGATTGCTCTGCCCGCCCTTTTTTCAGGCGAAAAGAATATTAAAAGGATCGCCAAAAGGATTAAAACAACAGCCACAAAGCAACCGCTTAAAAGCTTATTGGCTTTAATGTAATCCCTGGTGATCTCGTAGTATTTTTTTATATTGGCTCTTATATTCATACCCATACCCTTATATGCATGTTTCCGCTAAATAAACAAAAGGGACAGCTATATTAATTCGCTGTCCTGTTGTCAATGCAGGAAATGGGACTTGAACCCACATGAATTTTACTTCACACGGACCTGAACCGTGCGCGTCTGCCATTCCGCCATTCCTGCGTGCATGGTTTATTTTAAGATTTAAGCCCTGCATTGTCAATAAAAAAAACATAAAAAAGGGCCCTTACAGAGCCCTTTTATTAAACGCTTATTCGATAAAACCCTTTCGGGATTTTATTGTCTTACATGATTGAATCAAATATATTTCCGGAGGTGTCTACCATGTTTTTGTCGCCGGTCTTATCATAAAGTGTCGGACCTGACTTAACGATTCTGTCGGCTGCTCTCTCAATGGAAGAAGCTTTACTTGCGATGGTGTCGCCAAAAGAACCTACTCCCGAGAAAAGAGATTTGAGAGCAGAGTCCGCTTCTTTTACCTTTTCTTCGTTAACGGACATCTTGCCGGATTCGTCAATGGAAATTCCTGCTTTATCAAGAAGCTTTAAGTTGTAGCCGATGGAATCAACGATTCCCTGGGCACTTCTTGTGATACCTGAATTTCCGAGACTGTTAACATTGGAAACTGTTTTGTTGTAAGCGTCTGCGAACTCGGATACGGCTTTTGTAAGATTTTCTTTGTCACCGGATTTTACGTAGGATTCAACCTTCTTCAGTGAATCTTTAAGTTCCGTGGCTTTTGACTTTACATTGCTTGCAAGCTTAACGGTGGTTTCATCCACTTTGGCCTTTGAAGCGCTGCGGGAGGTTTTGCCGGAACCATTACCCTTTCCATAATAGGCCTTCATGAGTTTTGAATAACTGTTATTCTTTATGGAAGCATAGTCGGTAAGAGAAATTCCCAGACTGTTGTTCTGATTCATTGATGATAATAATGTTGAATAATCATTCTTAGGATTGACTTTCATGATAATTCTCCTTTCCGGATTCATGCGAGACTTCCGTGTCTCAATCTACCCCATTTGCTTCTTTATTATAGCATAAAGCCCTTCTTTTTACAATTAATGGGGACATGGGTCATTGTGCATCATCGGTGGTAGCGGCAAGGATTACTATAAGGACAGCTTCTGCACCGTTTACGGGATTCCTCGCCAGCCATCTTACATAGGCTCTCATGGACATTCCGTTTTCCACGCTGTCTTTTACCGCAACCCACTGCTTGGACTTTACGGTTTTTTTGGCAGCTTTTACAAAGTTGGGATCAGGATTTCTTCTTAACATTACATGTACGGCATTTCCCTGAAGAGCATCACGGGGAATGAATTCTGCTTTTATCAGGAATTCTTCATAGGTCTTGTTATATCTTAAGACATAGAATTCGTCATCCGAATATTCGAGCACGCCCATGGGAAGCGCATTTAAATATTCATTCACGGCTTCCCCATATTCCAGGGAATTGATGGTGGGTTCTGTAAGACTCGCTTTGCTTATGATCTCGAAATATCCCGATTCAGGCTTATTCTCATAGGCTATACCTGTACCCTGTCTGAAGTTTTCGATCACCACATCGGTGGGGTTTGGTCTGTTAAAATAATAGCCCTGGAGCTTGTTACATCCTATTTCTTTTAAGAACTTGATCTGCTCCTCCGTTTCTACGCCTTCGGCGATGGTATCAATGCCAAGCTTGGTAGCCATCTGCATGAGGGCTGTAAGGATTATGGGATTCTTTTCGGACGAATTAAATTCTCTCATGAATCTCATATCAAACTTGATCAGATCAAAATCAAAGTTCTGAAGCACTGTAAGGGATGAATAACCGGAGCCGAAATCATCCATCCATACTTTAAAGCCTTCTTTATGGAAACGGTTGACTCTGTCCTTTATCAGTTCGGGATCAACGCCCGATACGCTTTCCGTAATCTCCAATGTGATAAAGTTTCTTGATACTCCCGCTTTATCCACTCTTTTACAGATTTCGTCTATGATGTTGCAAAGCTCCAGATCATAGCGGGATATGTTGATGGAAACCGGTACAATGTCGATTCCGGCGCTTTTTCTTCTTTTTATATCCTTAAGGACGCAGTCCACCATGTGCAGATCGAGCAGATGAATGAGACGGGCATCCTCCAATACCGGAACAAACTGGTCCGGAGGTATAAGGCCTCTTTCCGGATCTATCCAGCGCGCCAATGCTTCTTCATCGCATACCTGGCCGGTTACGGTTCGCACTATCTGCTGGTAGAAGGGACGGATCCAATTGTTTTTGATGGCTTTCTCAAAATTGGTAAGAACATATTCTTTTGTGAGAGCAAGATCTCTGATACTCTCATCATAGTAAACAAATTTGGATGAGTAGGTGTTCTTCTCGGAATCCGCTGCAAGGTTGGCTCTGTCGCAGGCAACGCTCGCAGAGACGTTTTCAAATTTATCTTCGTAGATACCCACTCTCACGGGAATGGACTTTGATTTATTGATATTTTCAACCTCGGAGAAAATATCATATAGTTTCTTTTCAACGCCCTTCCCTGAAGTATAGACGGCAAAATGGTCGCGGCTTAATCGACCGCAGTTTTCGTATCCGAAATAATCCTTTAAGATCTCTGCGACAGCACGCAGAAGTCTGTCTCCTTCCGCCAGGCCGTACTTTCTGTTAAAAAGCTTCATGCCTGTCAGATCAAAGAAGATCATAACGGGATTTTCTTTTTCTTTACGCATTTTGGGAATGGCTTTATCCGCGAGTTGAAGAAAATGAGTCATGTTGGGAAGGCCGGTGAGTCCGTCGTAGTAATTCTCACGGATCAGGCTTTCGGTATGAAGAAGTCCAATCAAATTGGATTTAAGCTTAACTTCGGATTCGTCGCCTCCTTTTTTCTCAAATTCCTCAATGGAATACCATACGAGGCCGAGGCGAAGGTTCTTTTTGGGAGTTATTGCTCTGCCGGTTGCATGCACCATTACGTATTTACCGATCTTATTGTCCTTGATGCGGTATACGATGTTGAGCTCGCCCTCTCCCTTGGCGAATTTGTAACATGCTTCCGAAACTCTGGCAATGTCATCAGGATGCGTGTCCCTGTACAAGTCATGATTCATGAGCGATATGCTGTCTTCACGGCTCATGCCGAGAATTTCGCACATACCGTCGCTGACAAGAATGGTCACCACCTTCTCGTCTATCAACTGATATATGGCAAACGGAATCTTGCTCGCTTCCATTATTTGCCTTTTTATTGAGTCAAACTCAAATTGTTTCATAGCGTTCCCCTCTAAACGAAATTTTACATTTAAAACATAGCAAATTATGGAAAACTCACAGTTAACACAGGACAAATCGTTGTGTTTTCGTCTTATTTTTCAATGATATTTCGAGGGGAAAATCCGGGCAAAAAAAAACGCAAATTTTTTCAAATTTCTTATTGACTTTTTATTATGCGAATGATAGTATCTTACTTGCGTGTGAAACGTACGCGGAAGTGTCGGAACTGGCAGACGAGCAAGACTAAGGATCTTGTGGCTATTGCAGTCGTGTGGGTTCAAGTCCCATCTTCCGCATTGGGTTTGGAGGCTCAGAAAGCTTGATTTTTCAAGATTTCTGGGCTTTCTTTTTTCGGAAAATGGATCAGTTTCAGGGGTTCCCTAGGGGTTCCCTCGGGCTCTTCGTACTGCGAATCCAGTAATTCTCTGACATTGTCGAGATAATCCTTCTGCGCGAAGCTGTAAAAC
>JAEEGF011331042.1_pt1 | contig 39398 bp, 38 predicted proteins | sample 9134171 | NCBI WGS metagenome assembly JAEEGF01 (sample SAMN16246542, study PRJNA631951) | gut metagenome | biome: gut microbiome; feature: rumen; material: AP-attached | host: Bos | place: Iran: Karaj | collected 2018-10 | reverse complement strand
GGATACCGCCCTTGTACGGGCCGATGGCGGAGTTGAACTGCACGCGGTAGCCACGGTTCACCTGAACGTTACCCTTGTCATCGAGCCAAGGCACGCGGAAGGTAATCACGCGTTCCGGTTCGACGAGGCGGTCGATCACGCCGTTGGTTTCCCAGGACTTGTCCTGTTCGAGGACGGGGTCGAGGGATTCGAGGAATTCGCGGACAGCCTGATGGAAGAGGGCCTGGTCCGGATCACGGGCGACGACCTTGTCATAGACTTTCTGAAGGTAAGCATTCTTGATTGCCATTTTTTATATCTCCATTGAGAGTTTTGATTACGGCACCCTCTAAAAATTCATTTTCAAAAATTTGGCTGCAACACATCGTGCAGTTTCGTCACTCAAAGTGGTAAAGACTTCCAGTATTCACCACTTTTCGTTCCTGCCTGCACTCGGTTTCGCTCAAATTTTCTTTATCAAAGCAATTTTTAGAGGTTGCCTTGGTTAAAGTTTTTGACGGGTTTAAAGATAGCAAACGCCCCGCAGAAAATGTAAAAATAGGCCAAAAATCTTCAAAAACTTACATTTTTGTAAGTTAGTTTTTTTAAAGATTTTAAATTTGGAAAATTTCGTTAAAAAACAACGCCATACACAGTAAAAACTTACAATTTTGTAAGTCCTCTATAACAACGTATTTTTGTTTACAAAATTTTACCTAAATTTCAAGGAAAGCCTTGAGATCGTCCATGCGGCGTGTCGCCATTTCCACGCCATGCTCGTAGGATTCATTCATCTTTTCGAGGTCCGTGTCGAACTGGTCGCAAAGGTCGATCAGGGGGCGCATTAAAAAAAGACGGCCCTTCTTCTCGAGCTCTTCCATCTGGAGGAACATCTTGTCGTATCGCTTGAGGCGCACCATGAGCGCACGGAAAAGGTCCGGATACTTGCGCTTGTACATCGGGTTGAGGATGGCGCGGTACTTGCGGAAATCGGTCACGTGTTCGCCCGGATAGTGCGTCGAGACCGCCACCACCTTGTCACACCCCTTCTCAAACGCGCGTTCAAACGGAATGGGTACGGTAATGCAGCCGTCCGCATAATGCTTGCCGTCAAGCGGCACCATCGGGAAAATCATCGGGAGGGCGCAACTCGCGCTGACCAAATCCAACAGGCGCTTTTTGCTTTTTTTTTCGGACTTGAACTCCGCACGGCCCGTCTCGCAGCAAGTGAGGCCGATTTCGCACTCCACCTTGGAACCACTAAAGGCATCAAAGTCAAGGGGCATCTTGCCGTCAGCCGACAAATAGTTGAGCGCATGGAATTCCTTCTGGATGCCGATGTACTTGCTCGCCCACTTCTTGCCCTCCTGCAGGCGGGTAGGCATCACAATGAACCGCAGACGGCCCTGCTGCCGCGTAATGAAGTTGATGGCCGCGTGCGCACCGGCGGAGACGCCCGCCACGTAGTTAAAATTAATTCCCTCGTCGAGCCAGGTGTCCAAGACACCCGCGCTGAACATGGTCTGGCGGGAACCGCCTTCTAGGGCAAGGCCTATCTTCACTTGGCCTCCGGTACGTTGGCTGGCTCTTGGACAATCTCGGGAGGAGTTTCGCCCGCGGGAGGGAGCACTACCCCATCACGGCCAAGCGCCTGTTGTTTGAGCGTCCACACCTTTTGGCGAAAATATTCGCTGCGTTCGGCCAAGTGCTTCGAGGAAGGCACTCCCTTCACACGTTCAATCTTTTCGAGGTCGCCCACGACTACTTTAGTGCGGTGGCCAAACTTGTAAATACCATCGATACCCACGCTCAGCACAGGGACACCCGTACTGCGGGCCAAAAACGCAAAACCAGTCTTGAACTCGTTCAACAGACCGTCGTAGCGGCACTTGCCCTCGGGGAAAATAATTACCGAGTTGCCCTTCTCCAGTTCGCGCTTGGCAATAAGCGCCCATTCCGTATCCATGGAAAACCGGTCGCAGGGAATCACGCAATCAGCGCGAGTCAGCGCCCAACTAAAATGCGGGTCCTCCACCTGGTCCTTGGCGACCACAATGCTATGGTTGTAAAAGAAAATGGCGAGCACCATGATGGGGTCAAGCATGCTCGTATGGTTCGCAATGATGATTGCGGGCGACTTGAGACGCGGGCTTTTTACATCGTCCGAACTGTAGACGATTTTAGGGCGGTAGCACACGTACATGTAAGCACGCCCCGCATAGATAACCAACTTGACGAACAGCCGCATGAACCATTCAACAAGCGGGTTCCTTTTTTTAACACCATTAATCATTCTCGAGTTCAATGGGGCTATAACTACAGCGAGAGGCCTCCGTCCATCACGAACACCTGGCCGGTCACGTAGGCGAACTGGTCGGAGACCAGCGCCGACACGAGGTTCGCCACCTCGTCGGCAGAGCCAAAGCGCTTGAGCGGGACCTTCTCGATGTAGCCCTTGCGGGTCTCCTCGGGAATGGCATCTATCATCTCGGTGTTAATGAAACCGGGGGCGACCGCGTTTACACGGATCCCATAACCGCCAAGTTCCTTGGCGAGCGTCTGGGTGAGCGAGTTCACGGCTCCCTTGGTGGCGCTGTAAACGGCCTGCCCTGCGAGTGCGAACTTCGAAGAGACGGAGGACATGTTCACAATGACGCCGGACTTTTGCTTGAACATCTTGAGCGCGACCTGCTGGGCGCAGTAGAAGTAGCCCTTCACGTTCAGGTCGAAGCACTTGTCAAGCGTATCGGGGCTCATCATCAAAAGGTATTCGTCGCGCACAATGCCCGCGTTGTTCACAAGCACGTCGATACGGCCGTAAGCCTTGTAGACGTCGCGAACCATTTGCTTCACTTGGGCAAGTTCCGAGACGTTGGCCTTGTAAATCATGCCATCACCGCCCTCGGCCTTGATCTGGTCCAAGGTATTTTGGGCGGCCTCGTCGGAGCTGGAATAGTTCACAACGACCGTGTAGCCGTCGCGGGCCAAACGCAATGCGCAAGCTTTCCCAATCCCCTTGGAAGAACCCGTAACAATTGCAACTTTCATTCGAACCTCCTATTTACTTTACTTGCCCAAGACCACGGCGCTGTAGGAGCCGCCCGTGGCAAAGGCCGTCACCAAAATCTTTTTGAAGCCTCCCGTAGGAACGGACTTTTTGGTCACAGCAGCGCCGTCCACAAAGTACGCGTCGTTTTGCGGGAGTTCGCCCGAGAGCATCAGGGCAGCCTCCGAAGCGGCGAGCGTCGCCGAAGCGGCACGCCCCTCGCCCACGCGTTCCTTCACCTGGAACAGCGGAAGGTCCTTGAGCTTGTCGCCAAACACGCGGGCGTAAGATTCCTTTTCAATGTCGTCAACGACCTTGAGACCGTTGGCAAAACCGCACACGGCGTCAATCTCGTCGATGGAAACGCCAGCGTCGTTGAGGGCCGAGCTTATCGCGTTGTCGAGTGCTTCGCCGCTACCCGCGACCTTACCGAACTTCACATTCTTGCGGCCGTTGCCGTAGCCGATCGCATAGCAATAGACCTTGGCGCCGCGGGCACGGGCATAGTCCTCGGTCTCGAGGATAACCGACACGGAGCCGTCGCCCACCACAAAGCCCTCGGAACCGGAGTACGGGGCCACAGGCTCGCTTGCAGCGACACCCAGCTTTTGGCAGAGCTCGGTAATGATGGGGATGTTCTCGTCGGTGCCGGTCGCCATCATCGCCTCCTCCTGCCCGTCGTGAATGACGTTCATGGAGTAGCCGATGCTGTCGAGGCCGGAGTTCGGGCCAGTCGTGATGGTCACGCCGTAACCCTTGATGCCACTCAAAATGGAAAGGTAGCCCCCCGCGGCGTTGTAAACGGTGTGCGGGAACTTGAACGCACTGCCCTTGGCGTTGCCGCCCTCGGCAATGAGTTCCTCAAAATCGTACGTGGCACCGAGGCCGCCTTCGCTGGTCCCCACAATGATGCCGATCTGCTTGGCGTTCTCTTCGGTGACGGTAAAGTTCGCGTCCCTGAGGGCGCGCATGCCCGAGACCGTCTGGAGCTGGCCCAAGTTGTCGAGTTTGCGGTAAAACGCCATCTTGATACCGAGTTCCTTGTAGTCCACGTCGGTCACCGCCGAGGTGATGGAACCCGAGGCAGGCTTGGCACCGTTCTTCACGGCTTCCAAATAGGCCTGCTTGCTGTTGCCCACCGGGCTCACAATGCCGATGCCCGTAACGGCAATCTTTTTGTTTTTCGCGACCTGGCTCTGCACGTCGCCCGGCTGCTTGGAGAACACGATGCTCGCGTTGGTGCCGCCAAAGGCAACGTTGTTGCTCATCACGCAGTTGAGTTCCTTGGCCTTGGGCTTGTTCTGCACATAGTCCATCTCGCCGACCTTCGCCTTGAGGGCCGCGGAATCCTCCTCGCTGTAATGGAGCGTCGGGAGCACCGTGTTGGTCGTGAGCGCCTTGATGCTAAAGACGGCCTCGATCGCACCGGCGGCACCCAGGCAGTGGCCCGTCATCACCTTGGTCGAACTCACGCTCAAGGTGGGGTTCTCTTCGCCAAAGAACTGGTTGAAGGCGTTGATCTCGGCATTGTCGTTTTTACCGGTACCCGTGCCGTGGGCATTGAGGTAGCCGATGTCGGACCTTTTGATGCCGGAGTTCTTGACGGCGCGATCCATGGCCTCGATGAGGCAGACACCGTCTTCGCGCGGGGCAGTAATGTGGTGGGCGTCGCTCGTGACGCCTGCACCAAGCACCTCGCAATAGGTGCGGGCGCCGCGCTTTTGCGCATGTTCAAAGGATTCCACAATCACGACGCCGGCACCTTCGCCAAGCGTAATGCCGTTGCAGTGGTTAAACGGAGAACACCCGTTCTCGTCGAGAGCATGGAGCGAAAGAAAACCCGAATACGGGACCGAGGCAAAAGAATCCGCACCGCCAGCGATGACCACGTCGGCCTTGCCCGCACGAATCAAGTCGCAAGCCATGGCAATCGAAATGGTGCCCGCAGCGCAGGCGTTGCCCACGTTGGTCACAATGCCGCCCGCATGAACGCTCTCGGCCACCTGCGAAGCGATGGCGGCAATGGGCATTTGCGGGATATCGACGGGATTTTTGCCGTGACGATGGTAGTTTTCAATACTGAGGACACCACCCACACAGCTTCCGATAATGACACTCACGCGCTGGTCGTCAGAAAAATCCGAGAGACCCGCATCATGCATAGCCTCGAGAGCGGCCTTGATGCAGAGTTTGGAGGCGCGGTCCTTGCCTTGTGCGCCCTCGACCTCGTCCAGCGTGTCGCAATGGACTTCGGCTGCCAAGTCGGCATAGCAATCCTTGGTGTCGAGCGATGTCGTTTTATGGATGCCCGAAACAGAATCCAGGGCGTTTTTCCAAGTCTCTTCTACATTGTTCCCAACGGCGCAAATGACACCCAATCCCGAAACCACACATCGGCAATCATTCGAAGTCATTGAAAATCCTTAACGAGAATTAACCCTGGTTGCTTTTGATATAGGCAGCGATGGTATCGATGCTCTGGAAATGCTCCTTGCCAACACCGGTCATGGAAACACCGAAGGCGTCATCGACAAAAGAAATGATTTCCAAGGAGTCGACGGAATCAAGTCCGATTTCTTCGCCAAAAAGCGGCGTGTCAAAGTTCAGCATAGAACCGTCAACACCCAGATCGGACATGAAAAATTCCTTGAGTTTTGTTTTGATTTCTTCGTTGTTCATTGAGTTTTCCCTTTTTTAATATTTCAAACAAAAGATAGTAAAATTATGGGATTTTTTTGAAAAATTGCAGAAAAACGGATGAAAAAGCAAATTATTAGGATTAACGGAGAAAAAAACACAAAAAAATATGATAAAATGAATTTTTCTACGGACCAAATGCACTCCTAGTTGTAAATTAAAGTTTCTATATTTCCGCCCATGAATTCTTACGTATTTCCTGGACAAGGTTCCCAATTCCCCGGCATGGGGAAAGATTTGTTTGAACAGAATGCCGAAGTAAAGGCGATGTTCTTAAAAGCCAACGACATTCTCGGTTTCAATATTACCGACGTCATGTTCAACGGGTCCGAAGATGACCTGAAACAGACCAAGGTGACGCAGCCCGCCGTTTTCTTGCTCTCGGTCGCCATGGCAAAGGCCATGGGAAACGATTTCAAGCCCGACATGGTCGCAGGGCATTCCCTAGGCGAGTTCTCCGCCGTGACAGCAGCCGGCGCCATCAGCTTTGAAGCCGGTCTCTCCCTGGTGGCAAAGCGTGCCGCCGCCATGCAAAAGGCATGCGAATCCACGCAGGGCACCATGGCCGCCGTATTGGGCGGTAGCGACGAACTGGTCGAAGAAGCCTGCAAGCAGGCGAACGAGATCGCCGTCGTTGTGCCGGCCAACTACAACAGCCCGGGCCAGGTCGTGATTTCGGGCGAAAAACCTGCTATAGACAAAGTTGCTGAAATTTTGAAGGACAAAGTAAAGGGCGTTTTGCCGCTCAAGGTGGGTGGCGCATTCCACTCCCCGCTCATGGAAAGCGCCCGTGCAGAACTCGCCCAGGCCATTGAGGCCACCGAGTTCCACAAGCCGAACTGCCCCGTATACCAGAACGTGGATGCCAAGCCGCATACCGACCCCGCCGAGATCAAGGCCAATCTGTTGACCCAGTTGACCTCCCCCGTGCGCTGGACACAGAGCGTGCAGAACATGATCAAAGACGGCGCAACCGAATTCAAGGAACTCGGCCCCGGCCAGGTCCTTACCAAGCTCATCAAAAGAATTCAAAAATAAAAAAGCCATTTGGAGAAACCATGTGGGATAAATCGTATCTTGAAAAACTGAACCAGTACAAGGCTTTGTCCGAAGCTGGCGGCGGCGAAGCCCGTGTTGAAAAGCAGCACTCCCAGGGCAAACTCACTGCCCGCGAACGCCTTGAGTTTTTGTTCGATAAGGGCACATTCCGCGAAATTGGCGCCCTTCGTGTTTCGACCAGCCTTGACCTGCCCGAAAAAAAGAGAATCTTTGGTGACGGCGTCGTTACCGGTTACGGCAAAATCAATGGCAAAACAGTTTACGCCGCATCGCAGGACTTTACCGTGAGCGGCGGCTCCCTCGGCAGCGCCCACGCCAAAAAGATTTGCCAGGTGATGGACCTCGCCCTTGAATCGATGGCCCCGTTCGTGTGCATCAACGACGGTGGTGGCGCCCGTATTGAAGAGGGCGTCGAGAGTCTGGACGGCTACAGCGGCATCTTTACCCGCAACACGCTTGCGAGCGGTATTATCCCGCAGATTTCCGTCATTCTCGGACCATGCGCCGGCGGTGCCTGCTACTCCCCCTCCATCACCGACTTCATTTTCATGACCGAAAAAACGAGCCAGATGTTTATCACCGGCCCGGGCGTTGTGAAGGCAGTGACGGCAGAGACCGTTTCTCCCGAGGACCTTGGCGGAGCCAGCGTTCACTCGACCAAGTCGGGCGTTGCGCACTTCACCTACAAAGACGACAAATCCTGCCTCGAAGGCGTACGCAAGCTGCTCAAGTATCTGCCGCAAAACAACAAGGAAAAGCCCAGCGAAGTCGACACCAAGGCCGTGGACAAGTCTAAGGAAATCGAGAACATCATTCCGGACAACTTCAAAAAGAGCTATGACGTTCGCGACGTAATCGCCTGCTTTGCCGACAAGGAAAGCTTCCTCGAAATCCAGCCGAACCACGCCAAAAACGTGGTCATCGGGTTCCTCCGCCTGGACGGAGAAGTTTTGGGTGTAGTGGCGAACCAGCCGAACTACCTCGCCGGTTCCCTCGATGTGGACGCGAGCAACAAGGCCAGCCGCTTTGTGCGATTCTGCGACTGCTTCAACATCCCCATTTTGACGCTCGAAGACGTGCCCGGTTACATGCCCGGCACCAAGCAGGAACACAACGGCATCATTCGCCATGGCGCAAAGCTCCTGTTCGCCTACGCCGAAGCGACCGTGCCCAAGGTCACGCTCATTTTGCGCAAGGCCTACGGCGGCGCCTACATTGCCATGAACAGCAAGAACTTGGGCGCCGATTACGTGTTCGCCCTCCCGATTGCACAACTTGCCGTGATGGGTGCCGAGGGTGCAGTTGATATCCTCCACAGGAAGGAAATCGCCGCTGCCGCGAACCCGCAAGAAACGCGCCAGAAGCTGATCGCCGAATACGAAGACAAGTACCTGAACCCCTACATTGCAGCAAAGAACGGGTACATTGACGAAGTGATCGCCCCTGAACACGTGCGTGACCGCCTGACGACCGCCTTTGACTATCTCAAGGATAAGAAGAAGGCCCGTTTGTGGAAGAAGCACGGCAATATACCGTTATAAGACCGCTCGCTCGGTACGTGAGGTGGCAAGACCTCCGTTTTCTCACGAGCTCCCACCTAAAGGTGGCCATGTCCACTAAGCAGCAAGCTGCTAAGTGGACAAAGGTCGCATACGCCCTTGAAAGACCGCTCGCTCGGTACGTGAGGTGGCAAGACCTCCGTTTTCTCACGAGCTCTCGCCTACATGGCTCGTTAATACGAGCCATTCCGGCTCACGGAAGACCGCTCGCTCGGTACGTAAAGGTGGCCAAAGGTCGCATACGCCCTTGATTAAGAGCTCGCTCGGTACGTAAGAAATTTCCAATACAAAAAAAATCCGGCTCACGAGAGTCGGATTTTCTGAAAGTTCTTTTGAAAACTAGAACTTGAAGATGACTTCGGCACCAAAGTCGAAGAGGAAGTTGTCGTCTTCGGTGTAGTTCAGGAGCGTGCCCGTGCCATCGCCATCACCCATCGGGAGGATTGCGGCAGCAAAGAAGTCCATGTCAATGAATTCGGTCGGGGTGAAGTAGACCTTCGGGCCGAGGTAAGCGAATTCGTTATTGTCGTTGTTGTTGTCAAGCGTGTTGGTGTGATATTCACCCATCACACCAACCTTGAGGGATTCGGTGAACTGGACTGCCGGTTCAGCATAGACGAACAAGCGTTCCGGAACATCGATCCAAGAAGCATTGCCCATCTTGTCGGTGAGGAAGGCGTAGAAGAAAGCGCCCGTGACAGAGAACTTGCCCTTGGAGATGGTCGGTTCCGCCAACACAGTGTGGCTGATCTTCGGGTTGGACTTGGCAACCTGATCATCAAAGAATCCGTAAACAGCATGCAACTTGAAGAGGTCGTTGAAGACGCTCAGGTTGACATCCAAACCGGCACGAAGACGGTTGACATCGCCCAGGTCGTAGCCCTTGTACTGCACATACGGACGGAGTGTCTGGCCAGCCACGTTGAGATCGTAGGCCAAGTGCACAAAGTAGGCGGCCTCATCGGCGTTAACAGCGAACGGAGCGGCAATGGTGTAAGCATCGGTAGAAAGACCGATAGCGAGCTGGATACCAACGATATCCAATTCCACGCCACGCATGTTGTTTTCCTTCATGCCAGCCGCAGCTTCAGCAGGATCGTCATAACGATAGTAGTTGAAAGCACCTTCAGCATAGGTCATGTCGCCGATCTTGAAAGCCAGGAGGCTGTTCTGGTACTGGACATAAGCGCCATTGAAGCGGACTTCCGGATCAGCGGTCACGTCGTCAGCTTCCAAGCCCACAAATGCAGACCACTTGTCGTTGAATTTCACATCGAAGTTCAGGTCGAAGGTCGAGGAGAAACTGTGGATGGCACGATGATTCTCGCCATAGCCCAAAATGTAGGCATCGGCTTCGGCTTCACCGGAAATCTTGAATTCCGGACCCTTGGCTTCGGCAACCGGTTCAGCGGCAGGAGCGGCAGCAGAGTCTGCAGCAGCGACAGCGGCAGTATCGGCCGGAGCAGCAGCGGCAGCGGTATCGGCCGGGGCGGCGGCAGCGGCAGCGGTATCGGCCGAAGCGGCAGCAGCGGCAGCGGTATCGGCCGGGGCGGCAGCAGCGGCAGCAGTATCGGCCGGGGCGGCAGCAGCGGCAGCAGTATCGGCCGGGGCGGCAGCCTGTTCAGCAGGAGCAGCGGCCTGTTCAGCAGGAGCTGTTTCCCCGACAGCTTCCCATTCAATGTCAGCCGACTGGGCCATGGCTGCCGTAGCGGCAAGGCCGAAAACAACGGCCGAAAGTTTCATCGATTTCATCTTATCTCCTTTGATAAGTGGTTTTCGTGATTAATGACGCGAAAAAATTTAGATAATTTGTTTGTTTTTCAAGAGTAAATGGCAAAAAAATCAAGAAAAACTGACCGTTTTTACCAAAATTTCGTGCAAAAGGCCATTACTGAAGACCACCTGCTCCCCATCCACAAACCGCATGGGCGTCCCGTTAATGTGGGAGGAACGCCCCCCCGCCTCCTCAACCAGGAGGGAAATGGCGGCAATGTCCCAGGGGTAACTCATGGTCATCACAAAGCAATCCAGGCGACCGCAGGCAGTAAAGCAGCCCTCGATCACAGCCGACCCGAGGCACTTGACCCGTTCGAAGACTTCGGCTTCGCGGGCAAAATTGTGGGAATTGCAGGCGTTGATTTTGGCCACCTCCCCCACATTGAAGTCGCCGTTGCTCACAATGGCATGCGTCGGATTGGATTCGGCGCTCACATGGATGGGATTCCCGTTCATCTTGGAACCCAGCCCACGCCCCGCGGTATAGAGTTCGCCCAGCTTGGGCAGGTTTACCGCGGCCACCAGCGGCTTGCCTTCAAAATGGAGGGCTATGGAAATGCCCCACAGCGGAATCCCGCGGCTAAAATTCACAGTCCCGTCGACCGGGTCAATAATCCACTGGAACCGCGAATCGGAACCAGCAATCACGCCGGCTTCCTCAGTACGGATGGAGTGCGTCGGGAATGCCGAGCGTATTCCCTCGACAATCAGCTTTTCGCTGCTCACGTCGGCGATGGTCACCACATCCTTCACGGACTTGTACTTGACATCGCCCAGGTTCTTTTGAAGTTCTAGGCAAAGGTCGCCCGCCCTACGGGCCAGCGATTCCGCGACACTTAAATACTTTTGGATTTCTTGAACCGAGACGGTAGACATTTTTTAACTAGAACTTGATGGGGTACAACCAGTACCAATGGACTTCCGGATAAACCTGGACCGTCGGTGCCGGCAACTTGAAGTAGTTGAGGTACTTCACAATGGAGCGCGCCATGCGGCTTTGCGGGCGGAACGCCTCGAAGTCGTAGTCCAGGGCGATGTAGACCTCGCGACGCGGGTGTGGTTCGCCGGTAAACACCTTCTCGTCAATACTCAGGCCCGCGGCAACGGCAAGCCAGCTCGGGTAATACTGGCGGGCGGCGGCGGGAAGCAAACGGTAGAGCTTGAACGAAGCCCAGAAAGTCTGGTTACAGTAGTCGTCGGTAAACACCTTGGTATGGCTTTGACGGTAATAGGCCTTGGTATTGATCCAGTAGCTCCACTTGAGGTCCACATACTTGAACACCGGAATGTAGCGTTCGGCCATAGGGAGGAACCCGCCCAAGGTCCCGCTGAGCACGTCAAAGATGCTAAAGCCCCAGTCCGGCGAATAGCCGTCCTTCACGTCGATGGCAATATGGGTCGACAATGCGGAGAGGCCCGCAAAAAGGTACGACTGGAACTCCGAAAGCCCAGCCCAGCGGTAACCCTCGTAAAAACTCTCACCCATCATAACGCCCGAGGCAAAATGCCCGAATTTGTCGAGGTTCATGGCGTAGTCGAAATCGTTTTCAAAATGGAAATGGCTGCCCTCGTCTTCCCACCAGCCCTTTTCGAACACAAGCCAGTAGGCGGCACCGTAGGCAATAAGCGTGAGGGATGCCACCCCGGCAACCTTGGGGATAGAAACCTGAGTACCAACGTCCTCCGGGTCTTCACTGCGGTAGTCCCATGCGGAATCGCGCCAGGTCAGCGGATCGTTGGGTGCCGCATGCGTGAACTGCACAAGGCAAACCAGCGCAAGAGCAAAAGCAGCAAAGCATTTTGAGATTGACCCTTTCACGCCTGTAAAGATAGAAAAAGAAAAGCCCCGGAGAATGGAACTCCAAGGGCTTTTATAATGTGTAATGCGGAATTAGTCGCGAGCCAAGAGGAGCACGCTGTTCTGGCCGCCGAAGCCAAAGCCGTCGGAGAGCGCATACTTGAAGCTGTGGCTCGTATTCTTGTTCGCGCAAACATCGAGGTGGATGCGTTCGTCCTGATTGAACACATTCGTCGTAGCATGAATCATCTGGTTCTGCAACGACTTTACCGTGATGATCGCCTCAAGCGCACCGGCTGCGCCGAGGGCGTGGCCGATCATGCACTTGGAGGAGTTGATTTTCAGGGAATCGGATGCACCGAACACCTTCTCGAGGGCGGAGCATTCAGCAACATCGCCGAGCGGGGTCGACGTACCGTGGGTATTCACGTAGCCCACTTCCTTCGGGGAAATGCCAGCGTCACGGAGAGCCATCTCGATAGCGAGACGCACGCCTTCGCCGTCTTCACGCGGGGCGGACATGTGGTGTGCATCGGCGCTCATGCCGACAGCAGCAACGCGGGCAAGGATGTTCGCGCCGCGCTTCTTGGCGTGAGAAAGGCTTTCGAGCACGAGAATGCCGGAACCTTCACCCATCACGAAGCCGTCGCGGTCCTTGTCGAACGGGCGGGAAGCAGTGGCGGGGTCATCGTTGCGCTTGGAGAGGGCGTGCATGTTGGTAAAGCCAGCGAGGGCGAGCGGGTTCACCGTCTCGTCGGTACCGCCAGCAAGCATGATGTCAGCACGGCCCAGGCGGATAGCGTCAAAGGCCGCTGCGATAGAATGGTTCGATGTCGCGCAGGCGGAAACCACGGCGAAACAGGGACCCATCCATCCAGTGCGGTTAGAAACCTCGCCAGCAGGCATATTGGTAATCGACATCGGGATGAAGAAAGGAGAAACGCGGTTCGGACCACGGGTTCCCCAGGTGACCGCATTTTCAGTATAGGAGTTCATGCCACCGATTCCAGCACCGATAATTACTCCAGAACGGGAAGGATCTTCGGCCTTCGGGTCAACACCGGCATTCTTCAACGCCTGGAAGGCTGAGTAGACGGCATACTGGATGCACTTCGAGAACCTGGACTGGTCTCTGGCGCTGAAGAACTCGGAACCGTCAAATTCCTTGACCGCAGCCGCAATTTGGACCGGCAAGGCGGAAACATCGAACCTTTCAATCTTGGCGACACCGGACTTGCCCTGCAAAAGGCTGTCCCAGAGGATGTCGGGGGAATTTCCAAGGGCCGAAACACAGCCCATACCAGTGATAACTACTTCTTCCATAGTGTGTTCCTGTATAACAAATTAACGAGGCCGAATATAGCAAATATTTTTCTTACAATAAAGTGTTTTATTTCTCATTGGGACAACCCCCCGACGAAATAAGTAAAAAGACGGACAAATATCAAATATGACGCCCAATCCGCAAAGAAACATTATCTTTTTTTTATAAAAAACTAAATTTGCAGACGCTATGACAAAAAAGAAAAGTTCTAGAAACTTGGTCTGGATGGACCTGGAAATGTCCGGACTCGACCCCGACAAGGATGTTATCCTGGAAATCGCCACAATCGTTACCGATGCGGAACTGAACATCCTTGCAGAAGGACCCGTCATAGCCATACACCAGGGTGAGAACGTCTTTGAATCCATGGACGAGTGGAATTCCAAGCACCACACTCAGAGCGGGCTCGTGGAACGCTGCAGGCATTCGCAGTACTCCACCGCCGATGCCGAGAAAGTGACATTCGACTTTATCAAGCCCTTTACCGAAAAGACAAAGAACGTGCTATGCGGCAATTCCATCACGCAGGACAGACGCTTTTTGTACAAATACATGCCCGAAATATCGAACTGGCTTTGCTACAGGAATATAGACGTCAGTTCCATCAAGGAACTTTCGTTCCGCTGGTATCCGCAACTCGCCGAATTCCAGAAGGAAAAGCGCCACGAGGCACTGAACGATATCCGCGAGAGCATCGCCGAGCTCGCCTACTACCGCAAGACGATTTTTAAGTAAACAAACTCGATGAAATATTATTACGACCCCAAGAATAGACGCCCCTACAAAGAACGAATGAGAAATCGCTGCATTGCCGCAGCCGTCTTTATTATCTTCTGCACACTGATTGGCTCCTGCATTTTTGGCGGGGAGTCCGATACCCAAGCGCCAGTCGCCTCGACCGCCGTTTCTACCAGTCTGCCAACCGCGGACTCAGCAGAAAGCGCCCCAGTCGACTCCGCCGAGAAACCCGTAAACGCCCTACAGGCGAGCGCCCCGCTGACCAAGGCCGAAGAACAGGTCGAAAACATCGCGAACACGCAGGCGACCATCATCGCCGCGGTCACCCCAGAAACTCAGCCAGAGATCGAGGTCATCGACAGTGCCCACATCAAAAATCAAAAGGACGTGTTCCTCGCCGAAAAAATCGACATCATGCTGAGGCGCTTCAAGCCTTTGCACAGCGTGATGCTGGTAGTGGAACCCAAGACCAACGAGATTATCGCCTGGGGCGAGACCAAGGACGGCAAAGTGCAAAACGACCCCGACTACTTTGTCAAAAACACCTTCCCCGCCGCCTCGCTCGCCAAGACCATCACCATCGCCGCGGCCATGGAGAGCAACCGCTACTCGCTCAACACGCCCATTCCCGATCAGGGGGCGCACCACACCTTGTACAAGCGCCAACTGCGCGTCGCCGAGAACTACACGGGACCAACCATCGAGCTGCAGGACGCTTACGCCAAGTCGGCAAACCCGCCCTTGGCCATCATCGGCATGAACGTGGGGGCGAGCCGCCTCAAGAGCGCCGCCAAGAACCTGGGCTACAACATGAACTTTCCCAGCGGGATCCCCGGGCGTTCGAACTACAACCCGCCCGACACGGGCTACGGCCTCGCCGAAGCCAGCTGCGGCTTTACCGAGTCGACCACCCTCACGCCGCTCCTCGCCGCCGCCCAGGTGCGCTCCATCCTCACCAAAAAGCCGCTCGAAATCCCCTGGGCAGCAAACCTCCCCCAGTTCGCCCCCAAGAACCGCATTGCGCTCGACGTGGGCAAGTTCAGTGAGAATACCTACTACGGGCTCAGGGAGGCCATGATCCGCAGCATCACCAACGGCACCGCCCGCAAGCACATCTCGACCCGCAACATGGCTCGCAAAAACTTCAACGCCCTGAACATCGGCGGCAAAACGGGTAGCCTGGACGGCCACGACCCATATGGACGTTACGAATGGTTCATGGGTTTCGCACAAGCTAAAGAGGACCCGAGCAAGGCGATTGTTGTCGTCATTCTGCAAATCCACGATTTGCAGGGTTTCCGCTCGCAGCCCGCGTGCCAAGTCGCCGCAATGATTATAAATTATTGGGCACACAAAACCCTTTGGAGCAACTAATGGAACCGACCTGGTGGAACCTTATACCGACTTATTTTGATGGAACCGCATTCGCCCTTGGCAGTTTCGAGGTGCGCTGGTACGGCGTAATGTACATTTTTGCCTTTGTCACCGCCTACCTCACCATGTGGAAAATCAACAAAAAAGAGAACATGGGCTACACCAAGGAACAGTTCGACAGCATGTTCACCTGGATTATCGCAGGCATTTTGATTGGCGCCAGACTCGGCTACGTGTTCTTTTACAAGCCGCATTACTACCTGCAGAACCCCACGGAGATTATTTTGCCGCTGAGCCATGACGCCCTCGGCTACCATTTTACCGGCATTGCGGGCATGAGCTATCACGGTGGACTCTTCATTGGCCTCCTCTTTGTGATTATCGGACTCAAGCGGAACAAAATGAAGATATGGCCCTGGCTCAACCTCTGTTTTTTGGCAGCCCCGCTTGCTTACACCTGGGGGCGCTGGGGAAACTTCATCAACGGGGAACTCTTTGGCGAAGTAACCACGAGCCCTATCGGCATGTTCTTCCCGCTTGCCCACGACAGCCCCATCACGAACCCGATTCTGCACCACCCTAGCCAACTCTACGAAATGTGCTTCGAGGGCGTCATCCTATTCGCCGTTCTCTATAACCTGAGACGCATTCCCCTATTGCGCGACAAGATGCCCTGCCTCTACCTGATGGGCTACGGCATATTCCGCTTCTTTATTGAATTCTTCCGCAGGCCCGATGCCCACCTGGGGCGCATCGACCTTTTCGGCATGAGCCGCGGACAGACGCTCTGCAGCATCATGATTATCACGGGCCTTGTGTGGCTGATTGTGCTGATTTACCGCCAGAAGAAAGCGGCTAGCAGCTTACCGCAAGGTTAGATACCGCGAGCGCAGGCACCTTGTAGTTCGAGAAAGGATTGTAGTATTCGTTCCCGACGGCGACAATGTTCTGGATAATATCGAAGAAATTGCCGGAGAGCGTCACGCCATCGACTGGGTGCTGGATTACGCCGTTTTCGCACCAGAACCCGTGCGCACCGATACTCAGTTCGCCTGATACCGAATTGCAGCCGGAATTGCCTTCCAGGCGGGCAACCAGCAGGCACTTGGGGAACAGCTTCAGGAGTTCCGCTGTAGTCTTGTCGCCCGCGGGAACCAATAAGTTGTAGAATCCCGTTGACATCTTGTCTCCAAAGCTGCGGGAGCCGTTGCCCGTGGTTTTTCGCCCCGCCTTCGCCGCAGTTTCAAGGTTGTAGAGCGCCGAGGTAAAGACGCCGCCATCCACCACCTTCACGCGCTGCGTGAGGCTCCCCTCGGAGTCGAACATAAAGCGGTGCTCGAACATTTCACCCAGCGGGTCGTTCCAGATGGAGAACACGTCGCTCGCGATTTTTTCGCCTTCCTTGCCGTCGAGGCGGGACATGCCCTTTTGCATGGATTCGGCCACAAAGGGGCTGCAGTACATGCCCAAAAGGCGGTTCGAAATGCGTTCAGAGAAAATCACGGGGATCTTGCCGCCTTCAATTTTTTGGGCGCCAAAGAGTTCCGTGGCGTATTCCGCAGTGCGACTTGCGATTTCATCGATGCTGAACGCGTTCCAATCGCGACCGTTCTTCACAAAATTACCCAGCTTTTTGACACCGTCGCGGCAGGCAACCGCGCCAGCCCCAGCCGAGGCGGCATTGGAGCGAGACTCATAAAAAAGGCCGTTGTGGTTCGCCACAATAGCGTAGTCCTCCTCCTTTTCGGCGCCCAGGTACGGGATATTCTCGATTTCCTTAGACTTGGCAAAAGTCGCCTTCTCGAGGTCAATGCAAAAGTCCTTCATTTGCGCCAGATCGAGCTTCTCGAGTTCCGCGTTATAGTTCACCTCGGGCTCGGAGAGCTTTACCGGCTGCGGCAACTCGATATCGGTTTTCTCGGTCCACTGCGTGTGGCAAACTGCATCCTTGAGCGTTTGCTGCAGTGCCTCCTTGGTCAAGCGCTCGGTGTGGGCATAACCCGGACGGCCATCCTTGATCACGCGGATGCCAAGCCCCACGGAATCCGAGATTTCGGTATTCTGCACCTGTCCCTGAAATACCGAGAGCCCCTCGGAATGAGAATTCGAGGCAATGATATCGAACTGTTCCGCCTCGTCCTTCGCGAGGTCACACATACAAGATACGGCGTCAATGATATTCATAATGAGTTAGTAAAATTAATCAATAAATCCCACAGAAATCTAGTAACTTATAACTTGGAACTAGTAACTTTTCTTGCGAGCATGCGCCAGTAGGCGGCAGGGCTCCCTGTCACGGACTCCAGCGATTCGGCGAGTTCGCGAGTAATAGGCTGCGTTCCGGCAATCAAGGCCTCGAGCATTTCCATGGAAACACCAAGACGACGGGCAAATTCCGCCTTGTCCATCTTAAGCCACTCGATACCTTCCAGAATTGCCTGCCCCGGAGTGGGCGTTCCATGCCTTGCCATTAGAAATCAACCTCTTTCCAGCCTTCCGCACCAAAGCGGAGGTCGCGTTCCACGAATTCCCAGATTAAAAGTTTTTTGCCCTTGAGTACGCCGGCCTTGCGGGCGAGTTTCTCGCGAACCAAAGTCGAAGCGCCGCCATCGCTCACGATAGATGCCACAGGACGGTTCATGTTCTTCGCGAAGTGCGCAATCCAGCCCGCGTTCACCGGCGAATCGGTCTGGTAAATGCGGCTAAAGCTGTCACCGAGAATCAAAATCTTCGCCTTGCGGAAGTCGTCCTTGAAAGGCGACACCACATGCCCCGTGACATCTTGCACCTTGAACACGCCAAACTTGTTGAGCCCGCTCATCTCGCCTATATCGCCCATGCGGTGCGCCACGCTGTCGGCAACCGAAAACTCCACCGAGTCCTCGCCCACCTCGATGACGCCCGCCTCTGCCATGGACTGCACCTTTTTGGCTATCTCCTTGGCCGCCAGTTCCGCACCGCGGGGGGTCCAGTGCGTGTCGTCGTTCAGGTAGAGTGCTCCTTCCGCCGTATCGCCCGCCTTGGCGGCAAGCAGAGGCGTGTACAAGTCCACCGTGTTAAATCCAAGCGAGGTAAGCGAATCGAGAATCGCCTTGCCGTGTCCGCGGGTAGCCCCGTTCGACGAGGTATTTCCCAAATTCAACGGGGATTCGCCGCCCGTAAGGCGTTCGGGGTAAATGCTCGGCTTGCCCGGCACCACGACCACCAAAAGTTCCACGCCCTTCGCGCGCAGCTGGTCGCGGAACTTCGCGATTGCCTTCACGGGGTTGTCGAGCTTGGCGCTGCGCGCGTCGAGGGGTGACGGCTGCACCAAGAATTCCACGTCCTGGCGGTAAAAAAGCCACGGGTCCTGATTCCCCGCCGGTGCAGGTGGTTTGGAGCCGAGGACGACTTTTTCACCGGGGTCATTAAAAATCTTCCAGACGGCCAGCTGGTAACGCGGACGCACCGCCAAAACAAGCGCATTCTCGTCCTCGACCTTGCTCTCAAAGGCGCGCAGGTAACGGCTCGTCCAAACGCCATATTGCTTCACGTCAAGGAAGGCGTCGCCCAGCGAAAAATGGTCAAATCGCGAAATGGTCGCTTTCAATGCCGAATCCACCGTCGGGAAGCTCTCGGGTTCGTCTTCGAGGGCGGCCAGGAGCGTGTCGGCCTGTTTCAACAGCTTGTAGCGGGAATCCCCTGAATCCAGCTCGGCATAGGTGTTCACCGTAAGCACAGCCGCTTCGAGGTCGGAGAGCGCCCCCACAACCGGTTCCAGGGCGTCGGCAATCTCGGTACCGCCCGCCATGGACTCGCGTGCGGCTCGCCAGCAGGAATCCAACTTGAGCGCCGCATGGGCAATGGCGTTCCCACGCTTGAACGGCGTGTAGACCACATCCTTGAAAATATCGAACGAAATGAACCGCTTTTCGCCGCGGAGGTCCGCCACCGACTGCACCGAGAAGGGCAGCAAAAGCAAAAGACCGAAAACAGCGATAATGGCGACAAGTTTTTTATTCACGCCCCTAAAATAGAAAAAAACGGACGGCACCACAGCGCCATCCGCTTAAAATACCCGGTCCGCGACTCGAACGCGGAGCTAGTCCTTAGGAGGGACCCGTTTTATCCTGTTAAACTAACCAGGCAACTCGCCGGCGACTACTGCCACCGAAGCATTGCAAATATACAAAAGAATTCCGATTTCGTCAGCAACGAAACCGAGCTTGCAAAAACTAGTAAGCGTGGTCGCAGTCCACGTTCTCCTTGCCCTTGATACCATTCGCGCACTCGATAAGGCCTTGGAGTACGCCGTTACGGAACGTGCCCCAACTCTTTTTGTCGTTCTTCATGATGAAACACGCCTGGTTGCTCTTTTCGGGGTCAGTGCCTTCGATGCCGTTCACGGGGATCCACTCGTAGCAGCGTTCATCCACATAATAGGTGTAGAACTTGCCCTCAATTTTGCCATCGCGGTAGTTGCCAAAGGAATAGCCCAGATCGTTCTGTCCGTTGAGCAGACCCTTCTTGAAGTCGATGGTAATCTTGTCCTTGAGTTTGGCGCGCGCGGCCTCGCGTTCTTCCTTCTTTTGGGCGAAGGCTTCCTCGGCGGCCTTCCTCTGCTTGCCCTTGAGCTTGCTGATGCGCTTGAGTTCACGCTTGTCGGCCTTCTCCTCGGCCTTCTGCTGCGCCTTGTAGTCTTCGACAAACGGGTAGTGGACCGTGAGACGGCCGTGGATTTCGTTGTTCCAGTACGGGATCTCTGCCATGAGGAAGCCCTTTTGCGAGAACATGTTGACCATGCCATGCACCGCGCCCATCTTGTAGGGGACTTCAAGGTGCAAGAAGTAATAGGGCTTCATTTTCTTCTTTTCTTTGGGATCCTTGATGCCCAGATTGTCGACCGCGCTGTAGCGGTAGAAACGCGAAACGCCGTTCTTGTTGCCGTGGACGTATTCGGTGGTATAAAGCACCTTGCCGAACTCCTTGCCCTGGCGCATAGGCAGGTTGGGGTCGTTGCCGTAGCCCGTCTCGCGGCCATGGAACTTGCCGTTGGCATCCACGGTCATCTCGTTTTCGAGGTAGCCGTTCAAAAGGAAGCCGGACCACACGTTGCCATCTTTGCAGCGGACATCGCTGTAGTCAATAAAGCGACCAACGGCATCGGGCAAAAGCTTTTCGGGGAGCCCGGAAATGGCGAACACACCCTTGCGGTTCCAGTCCAAAAGGCGCGGGGCGTCCGGACGTTCGTGATACTGGAAAAAGCACGGGATGCTGTCGAGGCGGGCCTTGCGCTCGGCAAAATACGTTCCAAACGGAGTCGGTTTCTTGTTGTCGGTGAACTTTTGCGCCACGGCGTCGTGGACCTTGCCGCTATCGGCAAAGTCGGCAAGTGTAAAGCCCGTGCTATTGAGGTGGTCTACGCAAAGGTCCAGGTTCTTGTTGTACTCGTCGCTGTCCTCGGCGCACTTTTTGCCCTTGCACTTGAGAATTTCAAACTGAGGCAAATCCCACACCTTGGTCACCTTGGTGGCGCCTTCGCCCCACTCGTCGGCTTCCTTCTCTTCGATGTTGAAGCAACCGCAAATCCAGGCTTCGCCATAGGTCTTCACAGCAAGGCGTTCCAGTTCCTCGGGCTCGACACGGCCGACGTTTTCCATCCAGCAGTCAAAATACCTGGTGATTTTATCTTCGGCCATCGTCAGGGTCGCGAAGCCTAAAAGCAAAAATAGCGAGACTTTGACAAATTTTTTCATGTTACTCATTCCTATTCCACCATAAAATATAACACCAACAAAAATTAATCGCCCGAAAGTTTGACCAAATAGCCCTTTTTTTCGAGTTCCAGCTTTAAAATGTTGCGCTTATCGCCCTGGATTTCGATGTTGAAGTCTTTGACGGAACCTCCCACCCCGCATTTTTGCTTCAAGGCGCGGGCCAGCTCCTTGAGTTCATCTTCATCGAGGGGCACTCCCGTCACGACGCTCAGCATTTTACCGCCGCCCATCCGCTTGAGCTGGATGCGCACGACTCCGTCGCCCTGCGGGCGCTCGGCCTTGGGCTTTTCTTCTTTAATGCGGCCGACGCCGGTCGCAAAGACGAGTGTGGAACGCGGTTCACTCACGAGGCTCCCCCTTTTTGCCAAAAATCAACGCCACGAGCAGCCCGATGGCAACATACAACAGGACCGCCGCCAAAAGGCCAACGAACTCGGACCCCGACAGGGCCTCGACCTTCACGAACAGCCACACCGAAACGGGCATCGCAACAAGGAAGAGGATTCCGGGCAAATTCTTTTTCATTACTTAACATCCATCTCAGTGGTCTTGCCGTCGGCGGTGACCTGGTAACGGCCCTTGAAACCGCGGAACTTCGCCACGCCGTCGTTACCAGCGGTCGCGGTCGCCTCAGTGGTCCACTTTTTGTGCCAGAGGTCGTAAATGCGTTTGGCAGCCTCTTTCTCGTGACCGTCGGCACCAATGATACCGCCGTTCTTGATCCAGTGGCGGTTATCCCAAAAGCCCCACAGCACAATGCCATTAATGGCCGGGTGGCTAAAGGCGCTGCGGATGAACTTTTCGTAGGCGTCGGCCTGGCCCTTTTCGGAGAGCGTCATGCCCTGGTCCCACGTGCCAAAGTCCAGTTCCGTCACCTTGATGGGGAGCCCAAGCGAGGCAATCTTGTCGAGGCGCTCCTTGATGAGGGCCGGCTCCACCGGACGCGCGTTAAAGTGGCACTGCACGCCCACGCCCATGATAGGCACCTTGCGGTCGAGCATGCCCTTGATGAGGCTTACATAACGGTCAGTCTCACCCGCAGCGACCACGTTGTACTCGTTCAGGTACAGCATGGCATCGGGATCGGCCTTGTGCGCCCAAATGAAAGCGCTGTCGAGGTACTGCCATCCGCAGGTGTTGAAGGTGTAGGACTCGTGCAACGGTTCGTTCCACACGTCGTATTCGGTAATCTTGCCCTTGTACTCCTTGAGGTCACGATCAATGCGCGCCTTGAGCATTTTACCAAAATCATTGCACTGCTTGGGCGTTTGCGGGTTGGAATAGTGCTTGTCGAATCCGTACCCCTGGTGGCCCCACATGAGGGCGTGCCCGCGGAGCTTCCAGCCGTTGGCCTGCGTGAAGTCCACGTAGCGGTACATTTCCTTTTTGAGGATCTTGCCCTTCTTGGGTTCGTACTCGGGCCATTTGAACTGGTTCTCGCTCACCGCGTGCCAAAAGAATTTTTTCGCCTTGGCCTTGTACCAGTTCTCAATGCTGTCGCTCTTGCTATCGGTCGTGATGTTGAGCGCCGTGCCAAACGGGAACGCGTGGCGCAACAGCTTCACCGAGACCTTAGACCCGGGGGCGGCCTTCACGGTGAAGTCCTTTTTGCGGAGGCTGTCGATACGGGATTCGGCGGTCTGGTACCAAAGCGTGTCCAGCGTTTCAGCCTTTTCGATCCGCACATCGTCCATTTGGATCCAGCCCTTTTGCAGGCCCACATGGAACGTGACGTTGTTGAGGCCATAGCCCTTCTGGTCGGCGAGAAACTTCATCGAAAAAGTCTGCCACTTGTCGGTCAACTGGAAGCTGGCGCTCTCCTTTTGACGGTAGTCGGGAGGGCCTCCCTGCACCACCGCGTTAATGGGCATGTTGCCCTTCGCCTTGAAGGAGAGCGTGTAGTATGCGGAATCGGCAAGGAACTTGGGCGGCTGCAGCTGGAGCCCCCACCAAATCTTGGGGAGAGTCTTCACCACCACCTTCGCACCCTTCGACTTGTCGACGCCAAGGCCTTCCACAGCAATTTGCGTTTCAACGGTCGCCGGGCCATCGGGGTTGTTCCACAAGTACCAGCCGCCATCGCCGTACTCCATGTCGCCATTGCTCAAAACGTTCTGCGCAAAGGCCGAAGTGCAAAGGAGCGAAGCCGCCAAGGCGGCACCAAATGCCATACAACAAAAAGATTTCATTGAAACCTCCAAAATCTACTCCAATATAGTTTAGTTATGCGGCGGCATGTCCCGCAGCGAGAGTGTCCTGAACCGAATACGCAAAGGAATCGACAAAAAGATCCGCTTCCAATCAAAAAACGCAAAGAAAACGCCCTCGGACCAGTGAAAAGCCATTATACGAAAAGCGCGCATCCTCTTGTAACAAATCCTGCGAAGAGCCCTGTACTGTTGCCACGCGGCATAATTCCCAAAATTCCCGCCTGCAAGCACTTCGTCAAGCAACAGGTGACCGCGACGGGCATCAGGCCTGCAAAGCAAGAGGGACGCATCCAAAGCAAAAATCTTCTGCAGAACCCACATCATGGCGCCGCCCATGACACCAAGCCCCAAGTACTTTAAACGGGATGCCACGTAGTCGCGCTCCTCGGGAGTCGCCGACCGAAGCAAAATAAAGTAATCCGTTATTTGGCGTAACCCAACTCCCCCAGTCAAAAGATGGCGCTCGATGTGCGCGAGCTGCATTACCAAGGCGAACATGGCAGAGGGTACGTTAAATCCCTCGGGCACGGGCAACAGATCCACAAGTTCTTCACGCAGGTACTTTTGCAGGCGGGCATTCAAAAACGGGTTGAAGAATCCCGATGACGGACGGAAGTGCACCTCGACACTAATGCCTTTTTCGTTAGAAACCATGTGCACGTGATGCGAGCTCTTTTCAGAACCTTCGAGCAGTTTTTTTTGCCGAAGCCAATCAATGACATCCTTTTTGCCGCCGTCCACCCAAATGTCAATGTCGCCCAGCTGGCGTGCAAAGCGGTCCGGGTAGAGCCTCGCGTTCGCAGGTCCCTTGAGGATCGCCGAACGACGTCCCTCGGCATCGACAAACCGCGTCAGCCGTGCCGCCTCGTCATAGAACTTCTGGTTGAGCCCCCTGGTGCTCTCGGCGTCACTCGCCCACTGGAAGGCTATCTCCCTGGGAGGGCGGAATTCGGCCTGCAACCGCGACACACCGCCATACAAAATCCCAAGCATCAACTGCTTTTCGGCAAGCCCATATACGCTTTCCCATTCTTCGGGAGTCAAGCGGAAGCAAAAATCCGCATCTACCCCCAGGGAAAAACGCAGCAAAGCAACAAACTTGTCTTTAAGCACATCCATTTGCAAGCCTAAATATAACAATAATGAAAAAACGAACACAAAAAAAAACGAATGGATGCACTTTCACTATTCAAAAAGGTTAAATTAAAAGACATGCACTACAAACCTTATCGCGACTTGCTTCTTGAACTCTTCCCCAACTACCTCAAGGTTCGCAAAATGCCCCTGAACGGCGGTTTCAGCTGCCCGAACCTCGACGGCACCAAGAGCTATTCCGGCTGCAGCTACTGCAACAACCGCAGCTTCAGCCCGGTCTTTGACCAGGCCAAGGTCCAAATCCAGGAACAGCTTGACACGTTCGTGCCCAAGCTTCGCGAAAAATACCCGAACGCAGGGATCCTTGCCTACCTGCAGCCCTACACCAACACGCACGCGCCGCTCGAGCGCCTGCACGAAATCATCGACCCCATTGTAAAGCACAAGGAAGTCGCCGGACTTGCCATCGGCACGCGCCCCGACTGCCTCGAAGACGACAAGATTGCGTACCTGGCTGGGCTCAACCAAAAGAAGCCCATCATTGTCGAGATTGGGCTGCAAACGGCAAACGACCTCACGCTCGCCGCCATCAACCGCAGGCACACCCTCGCCGAATTCGAGGATGCCGTCAAGCGCTGCAAGGCGGCGGGGCTCACCGTCACGACCCACGTGATTGTGGGGCTCCCGGACGAGAATATGAACGACTTCAAGCACACCGCACAGGTAGTGCACGACCTCGGCCTCGCCGCAGTCAAAATCCACCCGCTTCATATTGTGGCAGGGACCATGATGGCGCAAGACTTCTCGAGCGGCGAAATCAAGCTGCTCTCGTTCGAGGAATACTGCGAAGCCGTCGCCGAGATGATCAAGATTATCGGTCCCGACATCGCCATTGAACGTTTTAGTGGCGAAAGCCCCAGCGAAATGCTCCTCGCCCCCAACTGGTGTGGGGAACGCGAAAAAATCATTGAGCAGGTAGAAAAAATACTGAGCCAAGGCGACCAGGCGTAAGGCCGACTTTAAATCAGTTACAGCGTGACCGTCTCGTCACACAGTTCGCAAACCACCTTGCGGTGCGTTATAAAGATCATCGTCTTTTGCGGGTAGGCGGCAAAAAGCCGCAGGTACATTTCGCGCTCGGTCGCCTCGTCGAGCGACGCGCTGATTTCGTCGAGCAGCAAAATGGAACCCGGTCGCAACAAACCGCGGGCCACGGCAATGCGCTCCGCCTGTCCTTCGCTAAGACCACAGCCGCGTTCGCCCAGTTCGGTATCGAGCCCTTGCGGCAAGTCATGCACAAAGTCGGCGCAGGCCGTGTGGAGGGCGGCATTCAATTCTTCCTCGGTCGCCGAGGGCTTCGCCAGCAGCAGGTTGTAACGAACCGAGCCGCTCATGAGCGTGTTGCCCTGCGGAACAAAAACATAGGCAGAACGCGGCAAATGCGTAATCAAGCCCGAAGTCGGCTTTATGAACCCGAGCATCAGGCGGAACAAGGTCGACTTCCCCACGCCGGTCTCGCCCATCAAGGCAGTCTTGCTGCCGGGCTTGAACTCGTGTGTAAAATGCGAGAGAATTTCACGGTCGCCCTTGGCATAGCGGAACGTGACGTCGTCAAAAACGATTTCACCCTTTTTTGGGGCGTCGGGCAGGTGAACGTCCTCAGGTTCGTCCAACCTGTTGGTCTCCAGTTCTTCCAGGCGGTCAATGCTCGCCGTCGCATGGATGACCTGCGGTGCCATGTTCAAAAGCGAAAGGATGGGCTGCTGGATCTGCCCCACCAGCTGTAAAAAAGAGGTCATCACGCCGAAAGTGATGGCGCCACTGCGAAGCCCGAGACCGCCCCACACAAAAGCCAGCATGTAGCCGAGCCCAAAAGTACAGCCAAGCATGAACCGCGTAATCGTGGTAAAGCGCGTGCGGCGCAAAACATTCCCGCGCAAATCCCGCTGCATGGAATCCAGCTGGTCTGCCATCCAACGCTCGCTCTCCATGGAGCGCAAAACCACATTGTGCTCCACGCCCTCCTGCACATGCATTTGGATGCGGCTCTCGCCTTCGCGAATCTCGAGCGTCATGTGGCGCAGCCTATGCGCCACGAACTTGCCCACCACAATCGCCACCGGCGTGAGCAAAACCAGCGCCCAGGCAAGTCGCGCGTCAAACCAGCGCATCAGCAAAAAGGCGCCCACCAGCTGGCAAGAGGTCACCACGATTTGCGGTAGCGTCGCCGAGAGAACGTCGCCCACCGCCTCAATGTCCTTGGAGAGTCGCGATGTCACGTCGCCCGAATGCAGTTCCTTTTCGTCGTAAAGCCTACGGTTGAACATGCTGCTGAACAACCGCAAACGAAGCTCGTTCGTTTTGCGCACGTTCGCCGAAGTCGTCATGTACATGTAGACCTGGCGCAAAACGACTCCGCCCACGATTGTCCCCACAAGGAAAACCACCATGCGAATAATGTCGGCATCGCTCCCGTTTTTTATGGTAACGTCAATAAAATGCTTGCTGAGGCATACCATGAGGAGGCCAAACGAAACCTGCAAAAGCCCCACTGCAACGCGGACTAACGCATTGAAACGGATTCCGCTTGTATTACGCCACAGCCAAGCCAGGTACTTCATTCCACCACGCCGACTTTTTGCCACTCGTCCACAATCGAGGCCACATCCGCGCGAGCCTGTTCCTGCGCGACGTCATATTCACCGCAAAGGGCTTCCGTCAGGCTGTCGATGGTAAACTCGCCCTCGGCAGCCTTTTGCCACAGCCAGGCGGCCGTTTCATTTAGGCAGAGCATACGTCCAAAATCGAGGGCTCCCAGCCCCTCGCCCATAATCACCTGTTCGCCGCACACTTCGCGCAGCACAAAGCCGTCCTTGAGTTTCATGCCTGTTCCTTAAAAAAAATACATGCCAAATATATAAAACAAACGACGAAATCAAACGGTCTTGAACATTCTGCGTAGTTTAGCGCACACTCGCCTGGGCAAAAAAAGCCATTTTCGAACAGGGCAAAGCCACACCCAAAGCTTGGCAGCACAGCGGCGTGGCAAAAAATCCATGGAGCGGCGCCTGCCGTTGGCGCCCACCACATGAGTAGCGATTGCCTTCACATCGTTCAATGTGCAATGTTCAACACCCGCCAGGTTCCCGTCCCCCATGAGGGTCACACTTTCGCCTTCCAGCGCAATGACCCGGTGTACCACATAGCGGGAGCCCTCCACAAAGGCAAGCACCACATCGCCCACCTTGACCTTTTGAGGTTTCGCAAGCACCACACTTTCGCGGCCGCCCTCCACAAAGGGGAGCATGCTGCGACCGTTCACGGGGAACGTGACGCACACACCCGATTGAACCAGACGGATGGCTTCTGCCATAATCTGGGCGTCCGTCGGGGTTTTCGCAGCCACGGCATCAAAACAGATCCTTGCCGCCGCCTCGTCGGGCAGGCATTCCAGGTAATACATCCTGGCGGACTTTGCAAGCGCATTCTCCGTCTGGTGCAAGGAATCCGCCATGGCGCGATCCCAGCGCTTTCCCGAAATGCTAATCACAAGCGCGGCATAAGCTTCGACACCCTCCAAACGGCGAATCTTGTTGTAGGGAGCCTGACTCAAAAGCACAATGCCTCCCAAGGGGAGAGCCACATTCTTGTAGCACGGAGTCTTCCCGCTCCACGGCGAACCGTAGACCCAAATTCCGTCTTCCCGAATGCGCACCACCGGATTGTCGTCGTTAATGAGTTCGCAACCATCGATGTACTTGAGCCAGAGCCTTGCGTGCGTACTCTTGCCCGTCCCGCTCTTGCCCAAAAACAGGTAGCCCATGCCCGAGTGACTCACGACAGCCGCGTGAAAAAGAGCCGTTCCCATTTTTGATGTTGACAAGGCATACAAAACCATCAGGGAATTGTTCAAGGCAAACTTTGGGAAAGAATCCTCCAGCAAAAGGTTTGCACTGGAATAATCCGGCGTACAAACCAATGTTCCCGTAAGGGAACTGCCCAAATAGAACTCATAAACCGATTCGCCCGCGCCCGTGTGCCCGCACACAATGCGCTGCCCCTCGTCTTCTTGGCGAGTTTCCTCCACAAATTCCACGGCAGGCGTTCCGTCCGCACTAGCTTCGCGATTTTCAATATTCAATTCAAAAATCAAGCTGGAGCCGGCATCGGATTCAGGGCACTCGAAGGGACCTGCGTTCTCCAGCATCCCGTCAAAAGCGAATTCCGCCTTCACGGCAAAAACATGACCTGCGACCTTGTAAAACCTAGTGTTCAACATCACCTCCCGCCCAAGGCGAGCTTTCCCACCCTCATGCGTTTGGGAATCAACGAGATAGTCGCCTTCCAATACCTGAATTCACACCAAATGACCTCGACCGGGTCAAACGGAATAAAACGGACAGCCCTGATGCGGTCCTTGACCCAACGCCTCAAAATTCCCTTGTTGTAGCGACTGTCATAGAATCCAAAGTTCCCGCCCGAAAGAATCACCTTAAGCAGCCACTTGCCTCGGTAAGCGTCCGGCTCGCATAGCATCTGCTCGTGCCCCAACGCAAGGACCTCCTGCAGAACCCACATCACCGCAGCGGCAATGTAACTGAGCCCCAGACGGCGCAACTGCCGCGCCACATACTCGCGATCTTCGCTGGAGGCATTTTGCAGCAGGACATAATAGTCCACCAGCTGGCGGAGGCCAATACCACCACCAAACAAGTGCTGGTATATGTGCGACAATTGCATCACCAGGGCAAAACGGAACGAGGGTACGTAAAATCCCTCGGGTACAAGCTCCAGGTTTTTCAACTCAGAGTTCAAATAAGCCTGCAAACGACGGTTGGCAAAGGGATTTCTGCTGCCCGAAGAAGCCCTGTAATGAATCTCCACCGTAACGCCGTTAGCATCCTTAGGAAGGTGCACGTGATGGCGACTACAGGGCCCTACAGGGAAATGCATTTTTTTTAAGAGCGCAAGGACATTTTCACGACCGCCTTCAACCCAAAGGTCTATGTCACCGGGCTGGCGAATCAAAGGATCGGGGTAAAGCCGGGAATTCGCCTGCCCCTTCAAAACGGCCGTACGGACTCCCTCCGCCACAAAAAGGGATGTCAGGCGCGCCGCCTCCTTATTCTGCAAAAGGTTCATCCCCTTGACTGCCTCGGCCTCGTAAGCCAAGCGCATCAAAACTGGAACGGGGGGACGGTTGCCCTTGGGCAAACGATTGATCGCCTCATACAAAATTCCAATTAAAGATTGTTTTGACGCCTGCTTATAGAGGAGACCCCATTCTTCTGCCGACAAAAGTTCCAAATTCGCCATCGACTGACCCAAGCCGGCTCGTAACAAAAGGAACAGATGACTATAGTACGTGGTCATAGAAAACATTAAAAATATAGCAAAGGCCAAATATCCAGTCCCTCTTTTCTTTCTATATTTGAGCGCGAAAGAGGATTTTAAAATGGCAAAAAAAAGTACCCAGACAAACATGTGGACTGGCCGCTTCGCCAGTGGAATGGCCCAGAGCATGGTCGATTTAAGCTTTAGCCTGCAGTTCGACGCCGAGCTCATCGAAGAGGACATCGAAGGGAGCATCGGTCATGGCAAGGGGCTTGTGGAATCGGGCGTACTCAGCAAGGCGGAATACAAGAAGATTTGCGACGGGCTCAAGTCCATCCTCAAGGACTACCACGAAGGCAAGAACCTTTGGAAAGAGAGCGACGAGGACATCCACATGGCGGTGGAACGCGTGCTCACCGAACGCATCGGCCCCCTCGGCAAAAAGATCCACACGGGCCGCAGCCGTAACGACCAGGTGGCAACGGACTTCAAGCTCTACATGCGCCACCGTGCCGCCGAAATCCGCGCCCTCGAGGTCTCGCTTATGGAGACGGTCCTCGACCTCGCCAAAAAGTATTTCGGCAAGATGATGCCAGGCTACACCCACATGCAGCAGGCGCAGCCCATCTACTTCAGCCATTACCTGATGAGCATGTTCTTTGCCGTGAGCCGCGACGTGAAGCGTCTCGACAACTTCTTGGAACTGCACAGCGAACTCCCGCTCGGTAGCGGCGCCATGGCCGGCTCCGCCTTCCCGTACCACCGCGCCTTGGTGGCCAAGGAACTCGGATTTAAGGGAGTTTCCCCGAACAGCATCGACGCAGTGAGCCACCGCGATATGATGCTCGAATTTGAAGCCGACCTCGCGATTATCGCAAACACCTTGAGCCGCTACGCCGAGGACTTTGTGAACTGGAGCACCAGCGAATTCGGGTTCCTCACCCTGCACGACGCGTTTAGCAGCGGATCTTCCATGATGCCGCAAAAGAAAAACCCCGACTCCATGGAACTCATCCGCGGAAAGTCGGGCCGCATGCTCGGCAACTTCAGCGCCATGTACACGCTGGTGAAGGGAGCTCCGCTCAGCTACAGCCGCGACCTGCAAGAAGACAAGGAACCGGTCTTTGACAGCGTCCACAACGTGAAAGTCATCCTCCGCGTGATGAAGGAGGCTCTGGAAAGCGCACGCTTTAACTTCGACAAGATGCACGCGAAGATGCTGCCGGCGCTTTTGGCCACCGACCTCGCAGACTTGCTGGTCGAATCCGGCGTGCCGTTCCGCGACGCCCACCACGTGGTCGGTAGCCTAGTCGGCGAAGCCGCCCGCCAAGGCCTTGAATTCACGGACCTCAGTGACGAGGCCTGGGCAAGCGCCGGCGTCCCGAACGTAAAGCAGATGAAGAAGACGCTCACCTTCGAATACAGCGTTTCCCGCCGTAACATCGAAGGCGGAACAGGCCCCAAGAGCGTCAAACAGCAGTTTGTGAAGGCTACAGCCCTCCTCAAAAAATTCGCCAACTTGCGTCCATAAAATTCAAGATTCAAGCAGCAAGCGGAACCACTGGCAGTTTCAACATCCTTGCCATTGAATTCCCCAATTAATTATAATGACAGGCTATTTTTTGTCTTGTGGCACTAACCGTTCCACAATGCGGAACAGGTCGTTGTAAATCTCGAGAAAATCCTCGATCCAAATCGGGTCGCGCTCGCCCACTATGTGGAACGTCTCCTCGAGCGTGTGCTGGGCGTTGTAAGGGCCCACAAGCGTCCCTTCGGGCTGGCTGTAGTTGCCGTGCTGATACGCGGTAACCGCGGCCAGGCGTGCGCGGTAACTACGGCGGAGGCGCGCAATCAAAGCGGAACGGAGCGAAAGCAGCTCCTCGTGGGCGTCCAAGAACTTGGAATCCAAAATCCACTGTTCCACCATCTTGAGGCGTCGACCAATGGACTCGCGCTCCGTGGAGGGCACCAGCATGAACTTGGCGGCAATAGTCTTGCGGATCCGGGCCAGTTCGCCATTAAGGAGATCCGCATTCCAAAACACCATGGGCTGCACTTCGGCCTGCGAAACAGATTCCGCCGCAGGCGTGTGCGTTTTGAGCCAGCGATCCAGCTTGTCGAGGACCATGCCCGCCTCGGGCATACGGTCAATGGCCACGTACTCCTGCGCACGCGTAAGCAACGAATCGGCATAGACCATGCGCCAGTGGGGCAACTTGCCCGACTTGCGGATGCCGTCCATGCTCAGCCGAATGTTGTCGATACGCGTCTGCATTCTTCCCTACTTCGCCTTCTTTTCGTCGTCGCCCATCTTTTGGAGAGGCGTCACACCGATTTCCACGCGACGGTTCAAACGGCGGTGCTCGTCGCTGTCGTTGGGGTACTTGGGCTGGAACTCGCCAAAACCCGCGGCAAACAGCCTGTCGGGCGGGAAACCCTGCTTGATCAAGGTCTTCACCACGTTCACGGCGCGTTCCGTAGAAAGGTTCCAGTTGGTATAGTACGGGTGCTTGGAGTCCTTAAAGGGCACGTCGTCGGTAAAACCGCTCACCATGATCACGTCGCTCTCGCCGAGCACGTCCAAAAGGCCCCTGCTAATGCCCTCAATCACACGCACGCCCTCGTCGGTCAAGTCCGCCCCGTTCACCGGGAAAAGGAAGCTCGCCTGAATCTGGATTTTGCCGTCTTCAAGGGCAATCAAACCCTTTTCGATGGACGACTTTAGGCTCTGTGACAAAAGTGCATTGCGTTCGCTGGCGATTTTCCTCATTTCTTCTTGGCAGCTGAGCACTTCCTCTTCGGTACGGGTAAGGTCCTCGGCCTTTTGCTCCTTGAGGGTCGCCATCGCCACAAACGCGAGGATGAACAGCGAAACCAGGGCTACACCCAAGTCCGTATAGGCCATCCACGGGTTGTTGTTTTCTTCGCGACGCAGTCGCATAAGTTATCCCTCCACCTTAGGCTGCTGGGCGGCAATGTTCGCGCGTTGCGCCTGTTCCATGACCTCGAGGAGAATTTCCTGGGTCTTGACGGCGTTTTCCATAAGCACTTCGCTGGCGCGCTCGTGGAAGGCTTCCAAAGTCTGGTTGAGGTGTTCCACAAAGTTCTCTTCTTCGTCGTGTTCGGCAGTATCGCCGCTGAGTTTTTCCAAAATCGTCTCGAGACCGCTACGGAGCATCTCGAGGTTCGCGCTCAGTTCCGACTGGTTTACGCGCATCAGTTCCGCGGTCTCCACGAGGTTTCCGCCCAAGGCGTCCGTCGCTTCTTTTTCCTTGACCACGCGGTTGTCGATGCTCTCGGTAAGAGCCTTCTGGGCTTGCAAAAGGGTCACCGAAGTATCCGAAAGCTTTTGGAATGCGCCCAAAATGTCGTTCGAGAGGGCGCCCAGCTTTTCGGCAACCGACTGGCTGAGTTCCGCAGAACCCGCCTGCGCCTTTTCGGCGACCTGCACGGCCACGTCCTTGAGGGTCTCGATACCGGCGCGTTCCTGTTCAAAGTTCGTGCTCGTCGCCGTAGCAAGGCGATCCATGAACTGCTTCCACTGTTCGTTTGCCGCCTTCACCTGCTCGGAGACCGATTCGGTAATCTTTGCCGATGTAGAAGTCATCGCCTTTTCGGTAGAGGCGCTAACCTCGGCAAAGCCAGTCTTGACCTGGGCGGAGACCGCCTCCATGGACTGCTTGAGCGAATCCGCCACGGCCTTGAAGTTGTCGTTCACCGGGGCAATCGCCTTGGAGAGTTCGGCACCCATCTTGTCGACCGCGCCCACCAGGTTCGTGTGGACCGAGTCCACCACCGCGTTGAGGTTCTTGGTCACCAAGTTGAACAAGCGTTCCATTTCACTCTTGTCGGAATCAATCGCCTCGGTAGAATCGCCCTGCATGTCGAGCGTGAACTTATCGAGGCGTGCCATAAAGGCATCGCGCTTCGCCGCAAGTATAGTGCGGCTGGCATTCAAAATGAGAGCCGCGAACAAGCCGCAAAGGCTGGTACCAAAAATGCCCTTCATGTTCTGGAACAGCACCTGGATGGTATCGAGCGTGCCCTGCGTAGTCGAGTTGTCCATCGCACCGCCCGCGGTCGCGACCGAGTACATGAGACCAAAGAACGTACCCATAAGGCCGAGCAGAATCACGGTGCCGCTGGAGCTGCGGGGCAAGGCCACATTGGAGCTGCCCGTAAGCACCTCGAAGGCAATGGGCGAATCCAGTCGAATGCCCTTTTGCAAAAGTTCCTGGGCAAGCTTGATGCGCTTGGCCACCACGCCGTCGCCATTCACCATAAACGACTTGCGGCTTTCGCACGAGTCAATCAATTCTTCTTCGGCAGCAACCTGCTTGACTTTGCCCATTGCCAAAAACTGTTCCACAAGGAACACGGCAAAGATGGCAAGCATAATGATCCAGCCAAACAGCGGAGCGCCGAAATAGAAGGCGCCGGCAACGAGCACGGCAAAGCCCACTATGGTCAGCAAAAGGATGGAATTGAATGCATTCTTCATAGTTTACCCTAGTTAATTTTGAGTCCTGTTAGGATTCATTGTTTCAAACAAGTTAAGTTGACCGCGGTTGAACCCGCGGAGGAACAAAGCCCACTTGCTCTGATACCAGTCAATAATCTGGAGCGTGAGACCACGGGCGTAATCACAAAAATCGTCGGTAAAGGCCAAAAAGCAGTTCTCGTAGGCATAATGCGGGTTCCAGAAACGGCCCACATTGCGAGCGCAACTCGTTGCCGAGGTGTAATAACGCGGTTGGGATTTGCTCGCAAACGCCGCGGCAAAACGCTTTTTGGCAATCTGGTTCAGCGACATGCGGAGCGAAACAATCATCGCGTTCTCTTTTTCGCGAAGGCTCGACTCCAAGCACGGCAAAAGCTTAGAGACCGCGTCCACGGCGCTCTCGCCATGCCAGTACTTGCAAAGCTTTTCTTGAAGCTGCATCACGCGGCCGTGCATGCGCACAAACAACGGTTCGGCGTCGCTCACCAGCAGGTGGATGGTCGCAGAATAAAACGCACTAATGTCCTGCTTGTTGTTCTTCACGGTGAGGGTCCAGCCCTTTTCTTCGTCGTGCGTCAAAAAGTCACCGCCCTCCAAGAGCAAGCGCAGCACCTCGTCGGTCGAAAAGCGCTGCATCCACTTGGCACGGAACTCGTCGTAGAGCTTGTTGGCGTCCGCCTTGATTTGCGGGAAACTCGCATCGCAAAGTTTCCAGGCGGTCTCGCTAAAGCTGATGAGCTCCGAGCCGCCCACGGCCTCGTCGCGGTTGTTGATCATCGCGTCCAAATGCTCGAACAAGGCAATGGACCACGTGACCATCATGGACTGCGAAAGAGTCGCCATCATCAGCGGACGGTCCGGACGCGCCGAAAGGCGCATACTCGTCCCCGTCATCTTGCGGATTGCTCGGCGAAAAGACTCTTCCACGTGCTACCCCTTAGAATCCCGTTTCAATGCGGTGCCACACATTGCGGCTCACGCGCTTGCCCTGGCTCACCATCTCGGCACTCTCATCGCGCACGTCGGTTTCCAGGTTGCCCTTGATCAGCGAGAGGTCCCCGTCATAGACACCCCCGTGTTCCAAATAAAGTCCATAGACATTGCCATTCACCTTGGTGTCGGCGGCAAGCACCTTGCTCGCCCGCACCGATATGGCAAAGCGGTTACGCGAAAAATCGCAACGCGAGAGGAAAATCTCGGGAACGTCGTCGATCCACAGTCCGTAATAGTTGTTGATGAACTTGACGTTCTCAAAGATGCCGCGCGTGCGGAAGACCGTGTTGCGGAAGGCATTCTCGACCTTCATGTTCTTGACTTCGAAGGGTCTGCTGCTCGAAACAAAGTGGATGCCGTTCCAGCTCTCGCTGGAGTCGGCGCTGCAAAAAACAATCGGCTTGGCCTCGGTGCCCAAGATCTTGACCGGACCGCGAAGCATGAGCTTGGCGTACTCGCCCATGAGGACCGTGACACCTGGTTCCACTTCAAAAGTATCGGTCGAGCTCAAAACCACGCCCTGTTCCAAAATATAGGGGCTGTCCTTTTCTTGCAAAAAGACCTTACCGTTCTCCACCTGGGGGAACGGCATCTCGCCCGCAAAAGCAAATGACGCCAAAGCAAGCGCGCCCGAAAGGGCTATTTTACTGAGCTTGTTCAATTTCGCCCCTCAGTTTAATCTTTTGAATCACATGCATGTTCGGGAGCACCTGCGAAGCCACAATGTCGTGGATGTTCAAATGGCCCGAAAGTTCAAGCGAACCCGTGGTGACGACCCCGTGGGTGATATCGAACAAAATCGAACCCGAACCCACAATAAAGCCGTCGCTCTCCATGCGCACGTCCGACGTGGAATCCGGCACTTCCTTGTACTTCACGTTCATGCCGATCTTCGCCATCTGCACGCCGTCGTGCAGGTACAGGTCCTCGAGCTTGAAGGACTTGTAGACCGTCGTGGTACGGCCATTGGCCGGGATCTCGACCGGGCGTTCCCAAACGTCGCCCAGCTTCACAGGCGTCCCCGGAAGCACAGGCTGAACCTTCATAAAGAGCTTCATCAGGTTCAGCTCCTCGGTACCCGGCTGCAAGGCGACATCCTCCACAGAAGGGTCGCTAATGGAGCCGTCGCCGGTCATTTTGAACTGGAAATGCTGCGTAGCGAGGTATTTTTCAATATAGCGGAAGTCCTCAACCGAACGCTTGTCGCTCTTGTAGTCCACCGTGTCGATTTTCATCTCGAATCGAGCCGAGCCGTTGTCGAAACTGACCGTCTGCGTGAGGGTCGAACGCGCCTTCAAGGAGGTCTCCATGGACTCGGGGGTCGTATTCATGGTGTCCTGGGGGGCGAACACATTCAGGTTTGCTTCCAGGGTGAATTTTTGAACGGGGGCGTTCTGTGTATTGAACGCCAAAGAAACATCATTGCTTTCGCAAGAGCACAAAAAAGTGAGTGCCGCAGATGTGGCACAAATCTTGATAAAATTCATGCCTTGAATGTAGTAAATAGTTGGCGGTTGGCTGCCCGCAGAACTTAGTTCTGGGGGCCCTTGTTGCCAGAATCGCCCTTTTCAAGTCGCATCCGCTGGAAGAAGGCCTTCAACAGGCCCAGGCACTCGTCAGCAAGCAAACCACCCACAACTTCGACCTCGCGCTTGAGGGCGTTGTTCGAGATTACGTCTATGGTCGTGCCGCAACCGCCAAAGCGGGTATCCGGAGAGCCGTAGACCACGCGCGAGACACGGCTGTTGAGGATAGCCCCCGCGCACATCGGGCAGGGTTCGAGCGTTACATACAAAGTACAACCGTCCAGACGCCAGTTTTCAAGCTTGCCCGCGGCAGTCCCGATGGATAAAATTTCGGCATGGGCGGTAGCGTCCCTCAGCATCTCTATCTGGTTGTGGCCCTTCCCTATCACCACGCCGTCCTTAACGATAACGCAACCGATGGGAATTTCCTTCTCATCGAAAGCCTTCTCCGCCTCGCGGAGCGCCATACGCATATAGCGTTCGTCGTCGTTCGTGTTACCCATGTTGATGTGATTCGTGGTTTGTGGTTTATGTGACTTCGCCACAATGTGAAGTGTGTAGTGTGAAGTGTGAAATTAGATATCAATCATTCCACATCACACATTTCACATCGCACACTGTTTACTTAATTCCTCTCCCGTAGGCACAGTAAGAGTCTTCTTGCATGTAGTCACCGTCGTGGTAATAGGCGGCACGGGCACGGCAACCGCCGCAGCGGTCGTTGAACTTGCACTTGCCGCAGGCACCGGAATAAGCCTTGGTGCGGAGCTTCTTGAACACGTCCGCATTCGCCCAGATTTCGTCGAAAGGAGTATCGTGAACATCGCCCGCCTCTTCCATCATGTAGGCGCAGGGGCGCACCTTCCCGATGGGGCTCACGATGCAGTAGTCTATGCCCGCAAGGCAGCCACGGCTGTAGCGCGTCTTGATGTCCAATTGGTCTGCGATGCGCAAAAACTGCGGGGCGCATGTGGGTTTGACAGGGATTCCGAGCGTGCGGCTCTTTTCCATAATCTTGCGGAGGAGTCCTTCGTATTCGGCAACGCGAAGCGCGTGACCTTCAATTTCCTTGCCGCGACCCACGGGAATCAAGAAGAAAATCTGGTGGTTCACCGCACCGATTTCCTTGACCCAGTCCATGATGTCAAAAATTTCGTTCTGGTTCCAGTCCATGATGGTCGTGTGAATCTGGAACGGGAGGCCCGCCGCCTTGCAGTTCTCGATGCCCATCATCGTGAGTTCGAAGGCGTTCGGGAGCCCGCGGAAGTCGTTGTGGCGCTTAGGGTCGATACTGTCGATGCTGATGCCCATCGCCATCGCGCCCGCCTTCTTGAGTTCAAAGGCCAGATCGTGCGTAATGAGCGTACCGTTGGTACCGAACACCGGGCGAAGTCCCTTGCTCGAGGCGTGTGCCACCAGTTCCACGATGTCCGGGCGGGTCATCGGCTCGCCACCGCTAAAGATCATGATCTTGAACCCCGCCTTCGCGATTTCGTCAATCAGCTTGAGGGCCTCCGGCGTCGTGAGTTCTGCAGCCTTGTTCTCGCCCGCGTCCTGGTAGCAGTGCTTGCAGGTCAGGTTACACTTGTTGGTGGTCATCCAAGATACTATCATATTTACCTAAAATAAAATGGTCGTTGAGCAAACAGCAAGAACTAGAAACCGAAACCGTCAACACCGGCGAGCAGGTCGTCGCAAGATTCTTCTGCGGAATCTTCCTCGTAGAAATAGGCCGTGTATGGCACACCGCTAAGCTTACCTTCACACACCTTCTTTGCGCCACCAGGGCAAGCGGAACCTAGCGTGCCCGCATTCTCGATAGATTCAAGAGCCTTAGCCATCTCGTTCGCCTTGCCGCAGGCACTCTCAATCTTGGCCTGGTCAAAGGATTCCGCACAAATGTGAATATTACCGAGAACGCCCAAGTCGAGATCGACGTTGCAAGAATACGTGCTCTCGGGAGCGCTCGAGGAATCGTCATCGCCACAGGCAGTGAAAACAGCAGCGGCGGCAACCAGCAGTCCAACCAAAACCTTCTTCATATCCAATCCTTTGTTAAAGACTCTTTGTCCAAATATAAAAAAGACCCGGACAAAGCCGGGTCCCAATTTCATTCAACAAGCCTTACTTCTTGGCAGCCTTCTTGAGCACCTTGGTGTAGTATTCCGGATCATCCGGAGTAAAGCCGTAATCGTCTTCGTCATCGTAGTCTTCTTCATCCGAGAGAAGTTCTTCACAAGTAGATTCAGCAGCTTCGTCGAAATAGAAGTAACCTGTACCAGCGACACCGTCCATAGTGGCATCGCAAGTCTTCTTGGCGCCACCCGGGCAACCAGAACCAACAATACCTTCGGCAAGGCCCAAGGAGCCCTCAGTAGCGTCACTGCATTCAGCCCTGATATAGGAGTCATCAGCAGATTCCATACATGCATAGCGAACACCCAGAACCTTGATTTCACAAGAAGTGACATTGGAGGATTCTGTGGATTCACAGGCTGTGAAAAGAGAGGCTGCGGCGAAAGCTGCGCCGAGGAGGAGAAGTTTTTTCATAATCACGTCCTTTTTTTATTTTCGTGTGTGTAGAATATAATAAAAAAACTTAACAAATGTTAAAAAATTTTGTTTTTATGTTG
>JAEEGF012382894.1_pt1 | contig 39401 bp, 33 predicted proteins | sample 9134171 | NCBI WGS metagenome assembly JAEEGF01 (sample SAMN16246542, study PRJNA631951) | gut metagenome | biome: gut microbiome; feature: rumen; material: AP-attached | host: Bos | place: Iran: Karaj | collected 2018-10 | reverse complement strand
ATCAAAAAAAACAGCTCCCAGTCATGAAAACAACTTATCGAAACCGCAGGCTCGCCTGCTACACGTATTTTGTGCTTGTAATTATTTACGTTTGCCGCTACCGCGGCAGCACAAAATAAGTGTTTTCTCGTAAGTTGTTTTCACTCCTTCGCGCCGTTTTTTTTGTAATGTTAGCAACTTTTCAAAACTCGACATTCGGGCTAATTATATACGGTTGCCGCTGCGCGGCAGCACAAAATGAGTGATTTCGCAAGCCGTTTCGCTCCTTCGCGCTTTATTTTTGATACATTCAATTAATTTTTAAACTCGAATCAGGAATTAAGTAGGAAGGGAACTGTTTTATTCAAGAACCAGGTCAACTAAAGTAGCGCCGGTTGCTTTTAGCAGGTCTTCCGGTTTTAGAATCAGCTGGCAGCCTCTTACTCCTGCACTGACGTAAACCTTTTCGTGAGAAGTCAGGCTCTGGTCAATGAAGGTGCGGTATTTTTTCCTCATTCCCAAAGGAGAACATCCGCCCCTTACGTAACCGGTCAGGGCTAAAAGTTCATCAGGCTTTACCGGTGAAACTTCTTTTGCTCCACAAGCCTGTCTTGCTTTCTTCAGGTTAATTTCGTGAACTGCACTCTGGCAGAAAACCACAACTTCTTTAGTTTCAGTTCTCATGACGATGGTTTTATAAACACAGTCTGGGGAAATGCCCAGTTTTGCTGCAAGAGCTTCCGCAGCACCTCTTTCCAGAACATGTTCTCCATCATCATCATAAGATGAAGTTTCGTAAGGAATTTTTGCGCTTTCCAGGATGCGCATTGCATTTGTTTTCTTTGCCATAGGACTAGTTCTGTGCCTTTGCAGCAGCGTTTGTTACGTAAGAGCTTGAGCCCTTGAAATAGTCCATAGCGGAAATTTTTGCCTGCCAGTATTCAGCTTCAGACTTTGTTGTATAAGGTCCAACGCGAACTCTGTAGTAGAGTTTATCTGTATTTGGATCTTTATAGGTAAATACTTCGCAAGGAAGTGAACTTGCTTCCAGTGCGGCACGGGCTTCATCAGCATTTTTCTTTGTTGTGTATGATGCGGCCTGAACCCAGAAACTTGGAGCTGGTGTGCTTGCTGGAGCAGCTGTATTTCCTGAGCCTGATGATTTTGAACTGCTCTTTGATGAAGCAGATGATTTTTTAGATGTTGAAGCAGATGTTGAAGTTGAACTGCCTGAACTAGTATTCTTTTTGCTGCCTGTATTTGAAGCAGTTACAGTTTCTGTAGTTTTCTTTGATGAATTCTCTGAAACAGCACTACTTGAAGCTGTTCCTCTTGCTTCATTGGTTTTATTGATTGCGTTTTCTGCGGCTTCATTTATTGGAGTTACAGTATTTGAATTTATAGTATTAAGCTGAAGTGTAGTTCCGCTTACGTAAACTGTATCTGCATTTACAGTAGCCTTATCTGCATTTACAGTTGCTTCATCGGTTGTCAGAGCGTTTTCTCCAAGATATTTGCCGTCAACTGTTGGTTCAACAGGACCTTCAGCACTCTGGTCTGTATTTACAAGAGAAAGCTGTTCATCTTCTTTTGGAAGTTCTGAAGATGAAGATTCCGGGGTAGAAGATGGATTTACCCTTATATCAGAAATTGATGGAGAAACCCAGGCTGAACTGGAATTTTTGCTTGCTCCTGAGTCCTTTTTAAAAAAAAGGATTGCTGTTAAAATTACTACAAGTAAAAAGATGCCTGATGACAGGACAATCCAAAGTGTTTTTTTCTGTTCCATAATTTATCCCCTACCGGCGCTCAGTGAGGAATTTATCAATTTTCCACTCCAGTTTTTTCATGCTGCCGGTATTTCCTACTCTTACAGTATCGGCAACTGATTTTTTATATTTAGCAAAAAGATTTCTTTGTGCCTTAAATCGCTGTAAAATCAGTTTGAGGGACATACCATCCCTCTTTTTTGCCCTGAAAAGTCTCTGTAACAAGGGGGCATCTATAAAAAGAACACTGTCTACTTTTTTTATCAGTGGAACTTTATAAAGAACTGTAGCATTTATTACCAGATTTCTGCCCTTATTTTCTTCCATAAAGTCTTCAAAAAGGCCGTTGAGAATAGGGTAAACAATATCCTCCTGCTTTTTAATCAGTTCCGGGGACTGAAAAATCAGAGCACCAAGGTTTCTTCTATTAATATGCCCATTTTCCGTTAAAAGGGGCAGGCCTTTTTCATCTGCCAGACTGCCGAAACTTGCAAGAATTTCTTCTTTTGCATTTTCCACAGCCTGATGAACTAAAAGGTCTGCATCTACACAGGCAAATCCTTTTTTTTCAAGAATTGAAGAGGCGGCATTTTTTCCTGCAGCCATTGGCCCTGTAACGCAAAGAATCATCAGTGGAATTCTCCCCAGTTTTTTCCTGTTTCAACAGAAACTCTGAGCGGTACTGACAGTTTAACGGCCCCTTCCATTTCTCTGGTAATAAGGTCGATTGTTTCTTTTACGGTTTTTTCATCATCCGGACATTCAAAAATCAATTCATCATGAACCTGGAGCAGCATTTTTGCTTTTGATCCGCTTTCCTTTAGGGCTTTATTTACTTTCAGCATGGCAGTTTTTACAATGTCTGCAGCTGAGCCCTGAATTGGTGTGTTGATTGCAACTCTTTCACCGGCCTGCTGTTCCATTTTGTTTTTGCTGAGGATTTGTTTTATCACTCTACGGCGGCCCATAATGGTTTCTACACATCCGGTTGCTTTTGCATCTTCAATTGTCTTATCAATAAAACGCCTTACATCTGCGTAAGTTGTAAAGTACTGGTCAATAAAATTCTTTGCTTCAGTGCGGGAAATATTTAGTTCTTTTGCCAGACGGAAAGAACTCATTCCATACATAACTCCGAAGTTTACGGTTTTTGCAAAGCGGCGCTGCTGAGGCGTAACCTGCTCTGCATCCAGTCCGTAAATAAGGGCGGCAGTTGATTTGTGTACATCGATTCCATTCTGGAATGCAGAAGAAAGATTTTTGTCTCCGGACAGATGGGCCAGTACAACAAGTTCAATCTGGGCATAATCTGCAGAAATTAAAACTGTGCCTGGAATTGCAGTAAATGCTGAACGGATGCGGCGGCCATTTTCATCTCTTATCGGAATGTTCTGAAGGTTCGGATCCCTGCTTGAAAGTCGGCCTGTTGCAGTTCCTGTCTGCAAAAATGATGTGTGAAGTCTGCCGTTGGAATCAGCAAGAAGAGGAAGAGTTTCTACATAAGTGGACTGAAGTTTTGTATAAGAACGATAGTCCAGAATTTTCTGAGGAATAGGATTTTCTGTGCGCTCGCACAATTCTTCCAGAACTGCTGTATCTGTGGAATATCCGGTTTTAGTTTTTTTGCCTGGAATCAGCCCCTGTTCTTCAAAGAGAACTGTCTGCAGCTGCTTGGTGGAAGCAATGTTAAATTCGTGGCCTGCAGCCTGATAGATTTCTTTTTCTTTTTGGGCGATTTCCTCTGTTAATTCAACTGAAAAATCTGCAAGAGCCTTTTTGTCCAGGTGGATTCCTTCCATTTCCATTGATACAAGAATTGGCAGAAGGGGCATTTCCATGTTGTAGAAAAGTTCCTTGATTTTAGGAGATTCTTCCAGTTTCTTTTTGTAGATTTGCCAGAGCTGCCAGGTAAAGTCTGCATCTTCCGCTCCATAAGGATAAGCTTTTTCCAGTTCTACATCTGCAAAGGTCTGGCCTTTTTCTACAATATCCTTAAACTCAATTCCTTTAAGGCCAAGTTTTGTTTCCCCCAGATATTCCAGGGAGTAAGGTGATTTGCCTGTTCCATCAGGATTTAAAATCCAGGCCGCAATCATTGTGTCTGCAATTTTACATTCAGGCAGGCGGGATAAACCGTTTGCAAGAAGAACTTCAATGTCGAATTTACCGTTGTGCATGATAGCAGTAACTTCTTTATTGAGAAAAAGTTTTTCCAGTTCTTTTATGCAGTCTGATTTTGAAATGCATTCCTGAGCGAACATTCCACCTGGAAGAATTACCGGTACGTAAACTGCAGTGCCGCTTTTGTTACAAAGACTGAATCCCACCAGACCTGCTTTATGAGATTCAAGGGAGTCTGTTTCTGTGTCAAAGGCAAAACTTTTGTCCGGGCTTGCAAGAATCTGGTCTACGATAGAAGTCAAATCCTCCAGACTGGTAACTGGCCTGTAGCTGCCTGAGTTCTGCTTTACTTCCAGGGGAGTTTCTTCTTCACCCAGAAGCAGTTCTACCTGAGAATTTTTATCCGGGGATTTTGATTCCGGCTTTTTTTCAGAAGATGAGCCTGAAAGTGTATAGCCTGCTTCTTCTGCAAATGCTTTTGCTGCTGCAAAGGCTCCGTAGAACTTAAGTTTGTCAGCGGCGGCCTTGTAATTTAAATCATCAGTTTTTAATTCATCAAAATTTATTTCAACTGGAACATCATCTTTTAAAGTTATCAGTTCTTTTGAAAGAGCTGCATTTTCTTTGTCGCTGCGGATTTTTTCACCAAGAGCACCTTTGATTTCTGCCGCATGCTGGTAAATGCCTTCAAGACTGCCGTATTCGTTTAAGAGTTTGAGGGCAGTTTTGTCACCAACCCCTTTTACTCCAGGCACATTATCTGCTGCATCTCCCACCAGAGAAAGGTAATCAAGAATTTTTTCCGGCGGCAGTCCCCAGCTTTCTTCAACTTCAGAAGGTCCCATTGTAATCCAGCCACCATTATTTTTGTCAGGCTGCATTTCTTTACAGGTGTCGTTTACAAGTTGAAGTAAATCCTTGTCTCCTGAAAGAATTCGGCATTCCATACCTTTTTCACGGCAGGTTTTTGCTACAGTAGCAATAATATCATCTGCTTCAAAACCTTCAGAGCGGAGAACCGGAACGTTCAGGTCATGGAGAATTTCTTCAATCCAGGGAATCTGGGCATGAAGGTCTTCCGGGGTCTTCATTCTGTTTGCCTTGTATTCCGGATAGCGCTGGTGGCGGAATGTTTTTCCTTTTGAATCAAAAGCCGCAGCCAGATAACCTGGTTTGTATTTAGAAAGTAAGGCTTTCAGGTTTCTGAAAAAAATCATCACTGCAGAAATATTGTCTCCTGCAGAATTTATGAGAGGATGATTTATAAGGGCAAAATAAGCTCTGTAAATCAGTCCATATGAATCTAAAATGTAAACTGTATTGTTGTTTTCTTTTTCCATAGGACTGATTTTAGCATGAAAGAAACTTTTAGCATACAAGGAAGTTTATCATTCAGGATATAAGCCGGAAAAGTTATACCTTGAACAAATCAATTTCCTTTCCAATTTTGTCAATTGAATTAGTCATTATTCCGGAAATTTCAGAAAGAGCGGAACCTGTTTCATTAATTTTTCCTGCTCCACTGGACATTTCCTCCATGCTGGATTTCATATTTTCCGTAGCATTCTGAAGATGATTAATTTCCTGAAGAATCTGTTTGTTTCCTTCTGCCATTTCTGCTGATGCAGTTCTTACTTCACTGGTGCTGTCGTTCATAACATGAAGGGCCTGGCCAATCTGCTGACTGCCGATTTCCTGTTCTTCCATTGCATTTTTAATCTGGCGGACAAGAATATCGGTTTCTTCAATTTTTGCAGAAACTTCCTGGAATGCTGCGCCGGATTTTTCTGATGCTTCTACAACCTCTTCAATTGATTCCCGGATTTTTTCCAGCTGTTCACCAATTGTTTTTGTCTGATCAGCAGAGGTTTCTGAAAGTTTACGGATTTCGTCTGCTACTACAGAGAAGCCTTTTCCTGCTTCACCTGCATGGGCTGCTTCAATAGCGGCATTCATGGCCAGAAGATTTGTCTGTTCAGCAATGGCGGCAATAGCGGTGTTTGCATTCTGCAGAGTTTCAGACTGTCCCTTAATGATTTCAATTCTGCTGTTTACATCCTGTTGAATTGAAACTCCGGCCTGGGTCTTTTCTTCCAGTTCAGAAAAAGATTCTGCCATTGTTGTGACCGATTTATTTACGCTTCTGATGTTTCCAATCATCTCTTCAACTGCAGCAGAAGCTTCTGTTACTCCGGAAGACTGGTTGGCAATCATGTGCTCCAGAGATTCAATATTTGAAGCAATCTGGTTTACTGCTCCGGCTGTTTCTGTAACGCTGTTTGACTGATTTATAATCTGGGAATTTACGCTTTCAATATTCGCAATAATCTGTGTGATGGAAGAAGCGGTGTCCTGTGCAACGCTGGACATTTCTTTTCCTGCAACAGAAAGCTCATCTTTTGAACTTTTAACCTGGCTTATGATGGTATGGAGCTTGTCCGTGAATTGATTGAAGCCTGAAACCACATCGCCTACTTCATCTTTTGACTTTACGTCAAGTCTCTTTGTCAGGTCAGCATTTCCTTCTGCAATTTCCCCAATGGCACTCCTGAGTTTTTTCAAAGGTTTTATTGCGTAGAAAATTGCAATGCCGCAGACCAGGGCAACGAATATAGTATTTATTACGAATACAGGATAAAGCGTTTTCTGAAGGTTCAGGACTTTATCATGGAAATCCTCAAAAGGAACTGAACATGCGGCTATCCAGTTTGTATTTGGAATGCGTTCGTATGCTGACATCCATTTTTTCCCTTTGTCTGTGTAGATGTCATGGCCTGTAACTCCTGAGAGTAATGCTGTAAGGTGGGTTCCCAGAGAAGTTCCCTGGTTTGCCATTTCTATTTCCTTGATATTTTCCTTTGCAACTTTTTCATGGTCTTCGTTTGCCAGAGTCAGGTATGATTGAGCAGAAATTACATAAGGAATTCTGTTGTTTGCAATTGGATGTTCCATACAGAGATCAGACAGCTTGAATCCGTCTACTACGCAGAATACAACATTTATAATATTGTTATCAAAATCGTAAACCGGCAGAGAGTAGAACATTGCCAGTTCATTTGTTACTTTGTTTACGAATGGATCTGTAATAAAAATCTTACCTTTTTTTGCTTCCTTGAAATAATCTCTTTCGGCAAAGGAAACAATCTTTTCTCCGTCTCTGATGTAGGCATTACCTTCCAGATCCAGAATAGTCAAATCAATATAGCCTTGATTTTTCTGCAATGCTCTGTAAACGATGTGGGATTTTTCCAGCAGACTTTTATCTGGATCCCGGATTTCTGGATTAGAGGCAAGGGTTTCCAGCATTTTTATCTGCTTTTCATTGTTAAGGTCCATTTCCTTGGCTACAGCATTGATGGAATGCTGCAAGTCCTGATACATCATTTCTTTAAGGGAATTAGCTGAATTTCGGTTAACAACAAATCCAATCCATACGTTTGATATGGTTGTAACGGCTACGACAATAAGGATGATTCTTAGACTAAGATTATTTTTTATACCTTTCAAAACTTCTCTCCTGATGAAAAATACAATACTTAATATAAGTATTTTAACGCAAGATTTGTTAAAAAGGTAGCATAAGTAAAAAAAAAGTTAACTGGTACTGAATTTGAGGTTTGAAAAACACTAGAAATTCGCACTACTTATTATAATTCCATTATATTTGACTGAATATCTTTAATTTTTTCTATTATAGATTATACTTGAGGGGAGACCAATTTTCGGAGAAGTGGTATATGAGAAATAAATATCTAAAAATATTACTGGGACTTATTTTCTTTCTTGCAGTAAGTTCTGTTTTTGCTGATGAATGGCGTATTTGCCTTGGTTCTTTTAAGAATAAATCCAATGCGGTAACTCAGGCAGCACTTCTGGAAAAAAACGGCATTCCTGTTTATGTTGAACCTTTTAAGCAGTCAAATGGTCAGGTTCTTTACAGAATTCTGTATGATGAAGTAATTACTGATGAAAAATCTGCAATCCGCCACAAAAAACTTATTCAAAGTCTTCCTGCTGTAAAGTCTCTTGGAATTAATGATGTGTGGTGCCTTCACTATGGAGAAAGCAGTAAAAAGGTGAAGGAAGATGTTAAGCCGGAAGAAAAAATTGTTCCGGAAACGAAAGAGGCTGAAAATAAGGTTGAAGAAACTAAAGTTGAAAAGCCTGTAAATGAGACTAAAGCTGAAACAAAAGTCGAGGCAAAAGCAGAGCCTGAAGTTGACGAAAAGCCTGTAAAAAAGACAGTAGAAACTCCTGTTGAAAAGGAAGAAAAAACTCTCACTGAAAAGAAATCCTCTGCAAAAGGCAACAAGACCCCTGTAAATAAAATTGCAGAAAAACTGGTAAAGCCGTCTAAAGTTGAGGAAACCGCTCCTGCTGTAGAAGAGGTTGCTCCGGTTGTAGAAGAACTCCCTGTAGTAGAAGAAGCTGCCCCTGTTGAGGAAGATGTTACTCCGGTCGTAGAAGAAATCCCTGCTGTGGAAACTGCCCCTGCTGTAGAAGAGGTTGCCCCGGTTGAGGAAGATGTCACTCCGGTTGTAGAAGAAATCCCTGTTGTGGAAGAAGCCGCCTCTGCTGTAGAAGAAGCTGCTCCTGTTGTAGAAGATGATGGGCTGGTAAATCCGGATGATCATCCTGAAGCCAGCGAAGATGCTGATGAAGAAGTGATTATTGAAGAAGATGAATCTGAAATCATAACACTTCCTGTTGAAATTTCTCCACTCTACGTTCAGATTGTAAGTGCGGAAGATGGAAATCCTGTAAGTTCTGCAACCCTTACACTGGAAAACAAGTGGAACCTTATTACAGACGATCTGGGAAGAGCCTATATTCCTGAACAAATTGCAAACGGCTACTATCATATGGTGATTTCAAAAAATGGATTTATGACTACTAAATCCTATCTGATGCTCAGCCTGGACAGAGAAGTTGTTTCTTCAAAACAAATCGCCATCCCTGAAGAAAAAAATGAGCCGGGTATAAAAATCGTCCTTGAGTGGGGCTCTTTCCCTGAAGACCTGGATGCTCATATTTTAAGTTCAAAAGAACACGCTTACTTTGGATCAGAAGAATCAGATTCACTCACTCTTGATGTAGAAAGCCGCCGTGGTTTTGGTCCTGAGGCTGTTTCAATTTTGAATGTGGATGAAAAAGAAACATACAGGTTCTTCGTATATGATTACAGTAACGAATCTAATCCGGAAAGCATGGAGTTGTCTTATTCCTATGCCCATGTAACAGTTTACATAAACAATGAATATAAAGGTACATACAATATCACCCGTGGAAGACCTGGATTTGTATGGCACGTGCTTAACATTGTAAATGGAAATGAAGTAGTTGTTGTAGACAATTTGAGTTCTGATAAGGATCTGCTTAAATAAAAAAAAGGCTGGTAATTTCCTCTTTTACACAATAAAATACTGTTATAAACAGGTAAAAAATCGAGGAGATTAAAACTCATGGATTATTCAGCTGCGAATTCAGATCTTTGGAACGTGATCATTCAGATAGGCGTCATTTCAATCATGGTGCTTATCTGCAATGTATTAAGATTAAAGGTTCCTTTTGTAAAAAAGTCCCTTATGCCGACTGCGGTTTTAGCGGGATTTCTTCTTCTGGGGATTAAGTACTCAGGACTTGTACCAGTAAATGTAGACTTTCTTGAAAAGTTGACCTACCACTGTCTGGGAATCGGTTTTATTGCTTTATCCCTCCGTGTAAGCAAGTCTTCAGACACTAACCGTTCAACCTTTGGAACAGCCCTAAAATCCGGGGCAGTAATCGTAAGTTCCTACACTATTCAGGGAATAATCGGTCTTCTTATAACCATTATTCTTTCCGTAACAGTAATGCCTGGTATTTTTAAGGCTTCTGGTCTTTTACTTCCAATGGGCTACGGACAGGGACCTGGTCAGGGAAATAATATCGGTACTACATATGAAAATCTGGGGTTTGCAGGAGGCCGTTCTTTTGGTCTGGCAATTGCTGCAGCGGGATTTATTGTTGCCTGTATAGTAGGTGTTATTTATATGAACATCGGGGCAAAAAAAGGCAAGTTCCACAAAGTTATTCATAATGAAGAGGAAGAAAAGAGGACTATAACAATTACAGACTTCCTTGATGAATCAGAACTTCCTGTATCTCATTCAGTAGACCGTCTTACAATTCAGGTTGGATTGATTTTTCTGGTTTATCTGATTACATATCTTTTCCTCTGGGGCGTAACCACACTTCTGAAGAATTATGCTCCTGCTGTGGATAAACTGGCATCTTCAATGCTCTGGGGATTTAACTTTATCTTTGGTACATTATTTGCTTTTATCACCAAACTTATCTGTAAAGGTGCCAAGCGCTTTAACTGGATGCGCCATCAGTATCAGAACAATTATCTGCTTAACCGTATTTCCGGCTTTGCTTTTGATATAATGATTATCTGTGGAATCGGAACAATCAATTTTGAAGATTTGCAGGGCTTGTGGCTTCCATTTGCACTTATGGCAGTGCTGGGCGGTGTTGGAACTTTCTTCCATCTTAAATTCCTCTGTAACAGAATTTATAAGGGATATGAAGAAGAGGGCTTCCTTTCAATGTTCGGTATGCTCACAGGAACAATCAGTTCAGGCGTTCTTCTTGTAAGGGAAATAGATCCTAAATTTGAAACTCCTGCTGCAAATAACCTTGTAAGCGGTTCAAGTACAGCTGTTGCTTTTGGTATTCCAATCGTGCTGCTGGTAGGTATGGCTCCAAAATCCGATGCAATGATTTATATTGTTCTTGGAATTTGTGTTCTATATTACGCTTTCCTTATGTTCCTTGCTCTTTTCAGGGGGAAGAAAAAATCTGTAAAAAGTTAAGTTAAAAGTGGATTTTTCATAAAAAAGGGTTATAGTAAGGGTAGATTCATTGAATCTGAGGGGGTAGCTATGAAAAAAGTTCAACTTCTTAGTGCAATTGATACAATGGTGTTACCTGTTTACTCTTTATTAAAGATTCTCAGGTCTAAACAAATTAAGTTCCCGATTCGTGGAACTTCAACCTGGCTGTAATCCTGCATGATGAAAAAGTTCTTCCGCTGATTCCGGCAGTTTAGCCTTTAGTCAGTTGAAGAGACATATTTTTTGGAAAATGACCGCTGCATTCGTTTGCAGTGGTCATTTTTTTTGCCTTTTTTTATTTGGATAATATTTTTTTACGTGTTATAGTTAAGGGAACTTCAAAAAATGAAGTTTATTAAGGAAGGACTGTTTATGAAAAAGATTTTTTGTATTGCCTTACTGGCTCTGACCTGTGTTTTTACTGTTACTGCTGAACCTTTTAAAAATGATTATTTTGGAAAATTTACAGGAGCGGCTTCTTCAGATTTTTACGGTGGATATGATGTAATTACAAGTCAGGTTGATCTTTCAGATGGTGGAAAAATTATGTCCTGGAATGATTCTTCATATGCTTTTGTAGAAAGTGTTTCCTGTGAAGAAATGCTGAATACAATTACCACTAACGATATGGCCAGACTGTGGATTGCCCTTATGAGCTGTTTTTCTTCTGGAACTGGAGAAGTGCAGGATGGTAAGGTAACAAGCGTTTGTCTGGAGGCCGAAATAAACGGTGAATCAGAGCATAAACTTTTTATAATTCCTACTGTGGATGAAGATCTGGATTATGAACGGGATGTTCTCATTTTAACAATTATAATGGCTGATTTCTGAAAATAATTTGCTTCACATTATTGTCTAAAAAAAAGCAATCCGTTATATTAGGGATGAAGGCCGGCACGTTGATGCCGAAGCCATCTCTCTGGAGAGTTCCTGGTCAAATGGTCAGGACGCCGAAGGGTTAAGGTTATATAGACCGATATCTCAGGCACAAAGGACGGAGCAATAAAAAACTGTTCTACACTTCAGAGAGCTCGTACAAGATACGGGCTCTATTTTTTTTCCCTAAGGGAAAGTCTTTAAGGAAACACTATGGAAACATCACCAGTGTTTGAAAAAATCAATTATGTTCTTGATAAGATTGATGGTTTTGTCTGGGGCTTACCACTCATTATCCTCATTCTTGCAACCGGTATCTTTCTGACTATAAAGCTCAGAGGAGTTCAGTTCACACAGCTTAAGTTTGCCCTTAAGTCTATTTTCCGCAAATCAGAAAAAAAGGACGGCGGAGAACTTTCTTCATTTAAGGCTCTGTGTACAGCACTTTCTGCAACAATCGGTACAGGTAATATTGTAGGTGTTGCTACAGCCATTGCTCTTGGTGGACCAGGCGCTTTGTTCTGGATGTGGCTGGCTGCATTGCTGGGTATGGCAACAAAATATGCAGAATGTCTTCTTTCAATTCATTATCGTGAAGTAAAGGCTGACGGACATATTCTTGGTGGACCTTTCTATACTTGTGAAAAAGGTGTAGGTGCAAGATGGCCTGTTCTTGGAAAATTCCTTGCCGTGCTTTTTGCAATCTTTGGAACAATGGTTGGTTTGTTCGGAATTGGTACTTTCAGTCAGGTAAACTCTATTTCTGATGCAGTTCATACTTTCTCTAAAACAGTAATGGGCGGAGCTGCCCTTAGAACAATCGATGTTCCAGTTCTTGGTACATATCCAGTTGTTGTAGTAGTTTCTTCAATCATACTTGCTATTCTTGTTGCACTGGTTGTTATCGGTGGCCTTAAGCGTATTTCTTCAGTTGCATCAGTTATTGTTCCTGTAATGGCAGTAGTTTATGTATTTATGGGTGTACTTGCAGTACTGTGCAATGTTTCAAAGGTTACATGGGCTTTTGAACAGATTTTCACCGGTGCCTTTGGATTTAAGGCTGCGGCTGGTGGTGTTGTAGGTGCAATGATTGTTGCAATGCAGAAGGGAATTGCCCGTGGTATTTTCTCAAATGAAGCCGGACTTGGTTCTGCTCCAATCGCTGCATCTGCTGCAAAAGTAGACCATTCTGTTCAGCAGGGTATTATTTCAATGACAGGAACTTTCTTTGACACAATCGTTATCTGTACAATTACAGGTCTTGTTATTGTAATGTCAGGCTGCTGGGCTGATCCAAATCTTGCAGGTTTCCAGATTACAAATGCTGCATTCCAGACACTTCTCCCTGCAATTCCAGGGGTAGTAATTTCTGGTATTCTGATGGTTTGTCTGATTCTCTTTGCATTTACTACAATTCTGGGCTGGGACTATTACTCAGAACGCTGTATTGAATATCTTGCAAAAGGAAACATGATTCCAGTTCACATTTATCGTATTTTCTATATCATAGCAGTATTTATTGGACCTTACATGACAATTTCTGCTGTATGGACAATTGCGGATATTGTAAACGGACTTATGGCAATTCCAAACATCATCTCTCTGCTCCTGCTCAACGGAATTATCGTTAAGCTTACAAAGGACTTCTTCTCTGGAAAGAGGATGTATACAGTAGGTTACGATTTTAATAATGATCCTGTAAAAGCAGATCATCCTGATGCAACAATTGAGAATCCTGCTCCACAGGCATAAGTTTTGTAATTTGAATTTGATTACAATATAATTTTTTTTATGCGCTCTCTATTAATGGGAGCGCTTATTTGTTATAGTGAGTATATGAAAAATAATTTAATCTTGGTTGGAATGCCGGGCAGTGGAAAAAGTACCTGTGGCGTTCTTGCAGCAAAGGCTCTTTGTAAATCTTTTATTGATACGGATCTTCTTATTCAGGCAGAAGAAGGTACTAGTTTGCAGACTATAATTAATTCTAAGGGAAATGATTATTTTGCTAAGGTTGAAGAAAAAGTTCTTTCAAATCTTCAGGCAGAAAACTCTATTATTTCAACAGGGGGTAGTGCGATTTATTATGAAAAAGCCCTGGAGCACCTGAAGGAAGATGGCATGATTGTATATCTTAGAGTATCTTACAATCAGATGATGAAAAGAATTAAAAATATGAGAAGTCGTGGAATCCTCTTAAAAAACGGGCAGACCATTAAAGATATGTTTATGGAAAGAGAATGCCTCTACGAATTAAACGCAGATTGTGTAATCGACTGTAGAGGAAAAAGCATAGAAGATGTTGTGGAATGCATTACTGCCGTCTGGATGGAAAACTTCGGGGCTGATTAATGGCAGAAAGCAGAATTTTCCTGGTAAGTTTCTTACTGGGAAGTGGAGGGGCAGTTTTTTTAGTTTCAGGTATAATTTTATTTGTAAAGGGCTGCAGAATTTTTATCAGGGAACATACGCCTTACAATCTTGAACTGGGGCTGTTTTTAATTTCCCTGGCATTTTTACTGGCCACTGTAATTAATGGATTGATTGCTTATGCAAAGGAAGAATCAGTTATAATTGTACCTGTACTTACCTGGTTTCTGTATGTTCTTTCCATCTTTCTGCAAATGTTCAAGATGAAACAGGTTTATCTTCAGATTGAAGATACTGTTGCAATTTTGTACGAATATAAGGAATTTAAATCTCTGGCGGATGACCTTTTTGTCTGTTATGAAAAATTTGGCACAGGTTTTCCTCCCCGCTCTTTTCAGAAAGAGAGAAGGCTTTACGATAAGAGTCTTAAAAAATTTGGAGAACTGGAACTTAATTCCCTGCCTCCGGGAGATTCTCTTGAAACTTTAAAGAATTATCAAAAGACTTTCCGCCAGGTTCAGATTTTGTACCGCTGTCTTTTCACTGCAGTAGTTAGTATTGTGCTTCAGATTGTGGCTCTTATAGTTACTAATTTCATAATCAGATAAAAATAAAAGTTGCCTTATGGAAAAAAGAGGGTTACAATATTTATTGCAATGATAGTTTAACTATCATCAGAGAGTTACTACGGTAGATGTTTGGGAAAGGTATTATGTGGCTGGAAACAAGAATGGAATTGCGACCCATGCCTTGGATTTAGATACACACATTTTCTGAAAGTCTTTCGTGAGTGTTTTTTGAGGTTCTCCAGTTCTCAATTTACACTGAACTCTCTGTTCTTTTTTTTAGCACAGAGAGTTTTGTGCTGTCCTCATTTACGGTTGAATTTTATTTATTAAAGCGGGAAAGGAAGGCCTTTGTTCTTTCCGCCTGAGGATTGTTGATAACATCTTCAGGTTTTCCCTGTTCAACAATTACTCCTCCATCCATAAAAATAATCTGACTTGAGATATCTCTTGCAAATGCCATTTCATGGGTAACTACAACCATACTCATTTTTTCCTGAGCCAGTTCCTTGATTACAGCAAGAATTTCTCCAGTGAGTTCCGGATCCAGGGCAGAGGTAGGTTCATCAAAAAGAAGAACTTCCGGTTTTAAGGCAAGGGCCCTTGCAATAGAAACTCTCTGCTGCTGACCGCCACTTAATTCGCATGGGTAATTATTTGCCTTGTCTGCCAGTCCCATTCTTTCAAGAAGTTCCATGGCCGTTTTTTTAGCTTCATCTTTTTTTCTTTTTAAAACTTGAATTTGAGGTTCAGTCACATTCCGTAAAACAGAGTAGTGAGGAAAGAGATTGAAGTTTTGAAAAACAAGGCCGCTTTTTAAAGTGATTTCATGGCGCTGTTTTTTATCAGTGTAGATTCCATCCTTTACAAGTGTCTGCCCGCAGATTTCAATGGTGCCTCCGGAAACTTCTTCCAGCTGGGAAATGCATCTTAAAATTGTAGATTTACCGGAACCGCTTGGCCCGATAATTCCCAGAACTTCCCCCTTTTCTACGTCAAAGGAAATATCTTTCAGGACTTGAACCTGGTCTTTAAAAGTTTTTCTTAAATTTTTTACGCTGATTATTTTTGACATTTTCTTCCCCCGGCCTTAGTTGTAATAAGAAAGTTTCTTTTCCAGTTTCTGGAATGTAATGGAAACAACCCAGTTCATTACAAAGTAGAAAATTCCTGCAATGAGGAGCGGGGTAAAAGAAACCATTCTGTTTGAAGAAGATTTTGCTACGAACATCAGTTCCTGAATACTTAAAATTGTTACCAGTGAAGTGTCCTTTACCAGAGTAATTACTTCGTTTCCCATTGCCGGTACAATTCTTTTTATAACCTGTGGAAGTATTATTTTGAAAAAGGTCTGACCTTTTGTGTAGCCCAGAACCTTGCATGCTTCATATTGACCTTTTGGAATTGATTCAATTCCGCCTCTGTAGATTTCTGCAAAATAAGCGGCGTAGTTAATTGCAAAAGCAACAATTGCCGCAAGATATGCTGGCCAGTCTATAGTTGTTTTGCACAGTTTTACTGCAATAAGTTTTGGTACAAAATATACGATTAAAAGCTGCAGCATAAGTGGTGTGCCGCGGATTATCAAAAGAAAAATATTTGTTAACTGTGAAAGAAATTTATTTTTAGACATTCTTCCCATTGCTACAAAAAGAGCAAGTGGAATTGAAAAAAGAAGTGTAAAGAAAAAGATGCTTATAGTTGTTCCTGTTCCGGAAAGCATTGACTTAAGCATTGTGCCGTATTTGTCTAAGAAAGCTGCCATTTAATATCCTGTTTTTTAATAAAAAAGAAAGGCCTGCAGAGGCTTAAAAAAGTTCTGCAGGCTGAATAAAATTTATTTACCGATTACTGAAACGTCTGTTCCGAACCACTTTGTGGAAATTTCTGCAACAGTTCCGTCTTTTGACATTTCCACCAGAGTGTTCCATACATCATCTCTGAGTTTTGCACCAGCCGCGTCTTTTCTAAAGCCAATGCCGTAACCTTCTTTTGCAAGAGCTTCATCTACAACGCGGAGAGGTTTGTTAGATGTAGAGATTGTATAATTTGCAACAACGCTGTCCATTACAACAGCATCAACTCCACCAACTTCCAGATCAGTTAGAGCTGTAAGATTTTCTTCATAATATGTAATTTTAATTGAAGAAGCAAAATCTGGATTGTCGTTTATAGCTTCTTCTGCACTTGAACCTGACTGACAGCCAATGTTTTTGCCGGCAGCATCTGCAAGTGAATTAATATCAGAATCTGCTTTTACAACAAGTACCTGGTCGTTGTTAAGGTAAGCTTCTGTAAAAGACATGGCAGCTTTACGTTCTTCAGTGATTGTAAATCCGTTCCAGATACAGTCAATGCTGCCTGAAGAAAGTTCCATTTCCTTCGATTCCCAGTTGATTGGTTTTGCGGTGAATTTTAAACCTAAGCGTCTGCATACTTCTTTAGCAAGGTCAATGTCGTAACCTGCAATAGTTCCATCTGCTTCTGTAAAACCCATTGGTGGGAATGAAGCATCAAGTCCAAGTGTGAAAGTGTCAGATGCTTTTTTACTGCAGGAAACAGTTGCAAAAAGCATGAGTGCAGACAATGCTGCAAAAGCGATTTTTTTCATAATCATTCTCCTCTTATGATGGAGACAAGTTTATTAAATTTTGTGGGATGATACAACCGGAATTGGAAAATGGTGCAATAAAAAAGGCAAAAAAAAACAGCACCAATAAAGTGCTGTAGTTTAGTTGAGCGATGGGAGGATCGAACTCCCGACCCACAGATTAAGAGTCTGTTGCTCTACCAGCTGAGCTAATCGCCCGTCAGTATTTGTCACTGAGTGATAAGAATATATTGGATTTTTTAATTTGTTGCAAGTACTTTAATTAATATAATGCATTTTTTAATTTGCCCGAATGTCGAGTTTTAAAAACTTAATACTTTTACAAAAAACGGCGCATAGGAGTGAAACGGCTTGCGAAATCACTCATTTTGTGCTGCCGCGCAAGCGGCAACCGTTTATAATTACAAGCACAAAATGCGTGAAGCAGGCGAGCGGTGCCTTCACAGCATAGCTGTTCGGTGAATCACTCAAAATGCACCACTGGTGCATTTTGCCGGCTTCGCCGTCGTTCCCTATGTTTTCGACAAGACGTTTCACGACTAGGAGTCGTTTTTTTGGATAAATACAATGATTTTCAAAACTCGACATTCGGGCTATTTAATAATAAAGGATAAAATTATGAAAAAAAAACTTCTTGCAGAAGCCGGATGTCCTGAAGGTAAGGGCTTCCCTGAAATTACTATTATATGCAGCGGGCTGAGGAAATTCTTGTGAAAGATGAACAGGTTATAATTCCTATATATTACTATTCTTCCACAAATATGATTAACCTGGATAAGTGGGAAGGCTGCTATACAAATGTTTGTGATATTCATCCTTACGTGGGATTAAAGCCTAAAAATTGAAAAAAATAATAAAAAACTCCTGAATTCAGGCTTTCGTACTTGAATTCATTGGAAGAAAAGAATAAAATGTCTACGTTTCTTCGGAATCCCCGAACTCGAGGAGGTGACATTTAACATGGCAACAATCAATGTTGACGATTCAGAGAACCTTGAAAAAGCAATCAAGCGTTTTAAGCGCATGGTTGAAAAGGAAGGCATTATCCGCGAATACAAGAAGCGTGAATACTATGAAAAGCCTTCTGCAGCTCTGCACCAGAAGAAAACAACTATGGAACGCAAGCTCTTGAACAAGAGACGCCGCGCAGAGAAGAAGGACTTCTAGTTCTTCGAAGAAAGCCTGTCAAATGACGGGCTTTTCTTTTTTTAAACCATCAGTCTCTTACAAAAGGCTCTTTACTGTGTTAAAGTATTACAAAAAGATTTACGGATGGAGATAAAATGGCAGTAACCTTAAATGTTGTTTTAACAATTGCGGCTATAGCTTTATTAATTATTGGCTTTATCGGTTGTATTGTACCGGTTATTCCTGGACCACCTTTAGGCTGGGCTGCACTTTTATGTGCATATTTCTGTAAATGGAATACAATTGCTCTCTGGCTGCTTATAGTCTGTGCTGTAGCGGCACTGGCTGTAACGATTCTGGATAATATTATGCCTGCAGTATTTACGAAAAAATCCGGCGGGTCAAAGGCTGGTTCCAGAGGCTGTATGATTGGTCTGATAATTGGAATGTTCACAGGCCCCTGGGGGGTAATCATTGGTCCTTTTGTAGGCGCCCTGATTGGAGAAACAATTCACGATTCCAGCGATTCAAAAAAAATCTTTAAGGCTGCTTTCGGTGCTTTTAAGGGATTTTTATCCGGTGTAGGAATGAAGATGATTGTTGTATTTGCCTTCATCTGGATTTATATAATTTCATTCTTTATTGGTAAATAATTTTTACATCAGACCGGCATCTGAAAAGATACCGGTTTTTTTATTAAAAACTTTCCATGAAGGCTGCAGATTTCTGCATGAAAGTCAGCTGGTCGGGAGAACCAAAGTGTTCAATTGCAAAGTAATCTTTGTAGCCCATAGCTTCAGCTTCTTCCACAAATCTGGCAATGGGAATGTAACCGCTTCCTGTAGGAACAGGGGCCAGTCCCTTGTTGTAGTGTAAACCTTCCGGCAGACATGATTCTCTTCCCCTGTCCTTGAGATGGATGTGGGCCATATATTCTTTCAACTGATTAAATGCTTCTGCTGCATCTTCATCACTGTAGGCAAAGTTTCCGCAGTCCATTGTAAACTTCAGGCCCTTAATTCTTTCAAAGAAATACAAAAGCTGATAGGTTTTTGCACATGGAGAATTTGCGCTGTCAAAATCTTCCAGGGTAACAGTAATGTGTTTTTCCTGGGCATACTGGACTGTCTGCCATAGCATGGATGTAATGTTTTTTACAGAATCCAGGGAATCCATCATTTTGTAGATTTCATCCTTTTTATGAAGATTGTGGAAAAGCTCTGTTTCCTTATCATTAAAAAATCCCGGTACAACAAGAATTTTTCCGGCACTGAGACGGACGGCTGTATCAACGTGGAGTTTTGCCTTTGTAAGATCCGTGCTTTTTTCCCAGTCATAAAACTGATATATACAGCTGAACCTGAATCCCTTTTGCCTTAGAAGCATTATGGTATCAGGATTTTGTACTGCATAGTCCAGATTAATTTCAATTCCTTCGTAGCCCCATCTTTTGATCTGGTCCAGAATATTGCTTAAAGAAAGCCCTGTTTGTTCCTGAGCTTCCAGAATGTGTTCAAAAAAAATAGAAAGTTTTCTTGTCTGCATTTCTTATCATCCCATAAAAAAAGCCTGGCATAAAACCAGGCTGCTGTTGGTTATACGTATCTTGAAACTTCCCGGGTTTCCAGAGTGTTTGTTTTGTAAGCAACAATGTAAGAACCAAAAAGTGCTGTTACTGCATCAAAGGTTGCCGCGAAACAGCAGATGATTGGTGCCGCATCTTTAAGAAGCAGGTAACCTGCATCAAATCCGCCGCCGTACATTGTAAACATTACAGTGATTGCAAAGAATGGTCCTCCCATAGGAATGTTTCCAAGAACAAATGAAAGAAGGAATGACCATGCTCCAATCCAGAGTACAGACTGGAAAGTAATGTTAAGGCTTGAATAAGAGCGGAGAATCAAAATAAAACAGATTGATTCAACCAGGGCAGCTCCACCTCTGCTGAAAATAGAGAACATTGGCTGAACAAAAGCATTTGTCCTTCTGCGGATGCCAAGGTTTTCTTTTCCAAGACGAAGGTTAAGTGCCAGAGTTGCATTTGTATCACCACTGAAGAAAGCCATGAAAATTGAACAGATTCCTCCGTAAAGAATTCTGAATGGGTGTCTGTCATGGCAGAGAATGCGGATTACAATTGGATAAATTACAACTGCAACAATAAGCAAATCTGCAAAGAAAAGTATAAACAGAGGATTGTAATCAGAAAGTTTTGCAAGGCGGACAACATCAGTGGTCCACTTAAACATAATTGCAATCATTCCAATAGAAAGAAGTTCTGTAATAAAGGACATTACTCTGAAACAGACGCGGCTTACTGAATCCACAACCGCAATTGTTGTAGAGGAATGTTTCTTTTCGCAGAAGGCACCGTAACCTGCCAGTCCGGCAAAAATAAGAACTGGCAGCATAAATGTGCCGTCAATAAGAGTCTGAACTCCGTTGTAAGGGAAGATTGCCTGCAGCATGCCCTGTACGTTTAACTGAGGAGTTTCACTTACTTTTTCAATTCTGATTGGAATGCGGGGCAGATAGATAAGTACTGCTGAAACAATTCCGATTATAACCATCACCAGGGAAGAAACTACAATAACGCCTGCTGTCCAGATGGTTGTCTTAAACATAAGTTTTTCTTCGTTCAGCTTGTAGGTTGAAATGATTGCTGAAAAGAAAATTACTGGAACAATTGCATATCTTCCAAAACGAATTACCAGATCAACAATAAAGTTTAATGTTGACTGCGCCTGCACGCTGCTTACTGGAATTAAAAAAGATGCAACAATTCCAATTATGATGCCGATTAAATATTTTACCCAAAGTCTCATGAAAAAAAGTATATCAACTTGAAGGTAGTTTGCAAAGTATTGTTATTCTATGGTATAATTTTATTTATGAGTAAAACAATTCTAGTTGCTGGAAAAGATCTGCCTTCAGGAATGAAACTGGCAGAAGGTTTGGAAAGAACAGACCGCCGCGTTGCTGTGTCAGCCGGCATTAATGATAATGAAAATGATTCGGAAGAAGTGGTAAGCGTTAATTCTGAAACTATTGGAATTGAGTGGAACCGTTCATCTCCTGTATCTTCAAGAACATTCGTGCTGGAAGCAGAAAGCACTATGGAACAGCTGGATGAAGCCGTTCTTTATTTCGATGAGACCCTGTTTGCCCAGAATTCAGGTCAGCTTAATTCTGAAGAATGTCTCCGTACATCAGACAGTATGGTTCTCTGCTACCAGTATCTTACAATGACCCTGCTGGAACGTTACGAAAAAAAGCGTTCTGCTGAAAATCCTGGAACTATTGTCTTCCTTTTGAGAGAATCATATGACTGCGCAGATTTGAACAGAAATCCTTCCTTAAGAAACGGAATGAACACTTTTGCTTCACCTGTTGTATCTGCTGCGGCTGCTTCCTTTGAAGCCTTTGCTGAAAATATTGCATCAGTTTACGGTGACCTGGACTACCTTAACATTGTTCTGGTTAAAATTGATGCTGATGAATCTGATTCAGACGAGTCTGTAGGCCAGTGGCTTGGAGAATACAATGACGCTCTTTATCCTTCCCTTAAGGCAATGACAAAGAAAAGTCTTCAGTGGCTCAAGCCTGGTTCAAAAGCTGCAAAAGCTGCTGCAAAGACCGCCGCTTCAAAACCTTCAAAGATTGGTTTCTGGGGAAGAAGACATTAATCTTCTTTTTATGGATTTTGGGGAGAGACTGCTGTGTGGAGTAAAGAATTTCTTTTAGACTGTCTGTTAAAAATTGGTGCCAGTATTCTGTGTGGATTTATACTGGGGCTGGAGCGTAAAAGCCGCAATCAGACTGTTGGAATCAGAACCTTAATTCTCATCAGCGTTTCTTCTACAATGCTGAGCATTCTTTCCGGTTATATGTCAGGCTATACCGATGGAAATGGCAACTTTATTACAGGCGACCCTACAAGAATTGCAGCCGGCGCAATAAGCGGCATTGGTTTTCTTGGTGGTGGTGCAATTATGCGTCAGGGTCTGAATATTAAGGGCCTTACTTCTGCCGCAATAATATGGACCGCTTCTACTCTGGGGCTTTGTATTGGTGCAGGCCTTTATATTCAATCCGCAATTGTACTTATTTGTGTTGTTGTTCTTCTTATTGTTCTTGAAAAAGTTGAATTCCGCCTTTTCCCTGCAAACCGCAGTAAAACCCTTCATCTTGTTTTTGAAAATGACAATGTGGATATGGTGAATGTAAAGAAGTGCATTCAGGAATCTGGATTCAGGGTTGCAGATGTAAACCTGAGCCGGGTAATGGCCGCTCATCAAATAATCCTTCATTATTCTGTAAAGGCTCCTCCAGAGGATGATTTTACGGAACTTATTTCAAAACTGAATACTTTAGGTGCCCTCACGGAATTTTCGATTACAGATTGATTTTTCTTTTTTATTACAAACATTTATTGAAATTAATTAGCCGATTCATTGAAGAAAAAAATCATACTAGGTATAATAACTTGTTATGCCAAGCAGTGAGAATCCTTTAATTGTACAGTCTGATAGAACAATTCTTTTTGATGTTCATGCTCCAAATGCAGATGAATGTCGTAATGCCCTTATTCCTTTTGCAGAGTTAGTCCGTTCTCCGGAACATCTTCATACTTACAGGCTTACTCCTCTCTCATTGTGGAATGCTTTAAGTTCAGGTTTTTCTGCTGAACAGGCAATTGATACCTTAAAAAAATATGCCCGCTATGAAGTTCCTGATGGAATTTCTGTCTGGATTCAGGAAACCTGCGGCCGCTTTGGTAAACTTCGGCTTGTTCCTGCCCCTTCAAAAATGAATGGAGATATTAAGGAAGAATATCTTTATCTGGTTTCTACTTCACCATATATTTACAAGGAAATTTCTGTAAATCCTTCCTTAAAAAAAATCCTTATTCCTGCTGAATACGTGGAACCTTCTCCAGAAGATTATGCCGGTGGTAATCCGGAATTCAAAATTGAATTAAGCGAGGAGGAAAAAAATTACTGTTTCCTTCTTCCTTTAACGGAGCGGGGTGGAATTAAGCAGAATCTTTTAAAGCTGGGCTGGCCTGTTAAAGACGATGTGCCTCTGGTGCAGGGGGCTCCTCTGGAAATCAGCTTAAGGGAAACTACACTTTCAGGGCAGCCTTTTGCGGTTCGGGAATACCAGAAAAATGCAGCCAGTGCCCTTATTGGAGATTCAGGTCCAGGTACGGGATTTGGTACAATTGTTCTTCCCTGCGGAAGTGGAAAAACTATTGTCGGTATGACTGTGATGAGCAGGCTGAAAACAAATACTCTTATAGTGACTACAAATATTTCTGCCGTTCATCAGTGGATTGAAGAACTTGTGGATAAAACAAATCTTACCCGTGATCAGATTGCGGAATATACCGGAGAAAATAAAACAATAAAACCGGTTACTGTTGCTACCTATCAGATTTTGACCTGGCGGCCGGACAAAGAATCAGCTTTTCCTCATTTTTCTCTTTTCCGTCAGAATAACTGGGGTCTTGTTGTTTACGATGAAGTTCATACTTTACCTGCTCCGGTTTTCAGAGTTGTATCTGAACTTCAGGCAGTGCGCCGGGTTGGTTTAACTGCAACTCTTGTCAGGGAAGACGGCTGTGAAGGAGATGTTTTTTCTCTGGTAGGTCCTAAGCGTTTTGATGTTCCGTGGAAAGAACTGGAAAAAAGTAAATTTATTGCTACGGCAGAATGTGTTGAACTGCGCCTGGATATTGCTCCGGAGATTGAACTGGAATATGCTGTAGCCAGTCCCCGGATGAAGCATAAAATTGCCAGTGAAAATCCTTCCAAGAATACTCTTGTTAAAGAAATTATCCGCCGTTTTCCGGAAGACAAGATTCTGGTTATCGGTCAGTATCTGGATCAGCTGGATGAACTGTCTAAACTGCTTAAGTGTCCTATCATCACAGGTAAAACACCTAATGTGGAAAGAGACAAAATTTATGCGGATTTCAGAAGCGGGGCAATTAAAGTTCTTGTTGTAAGTAAAGTTGCGAACTTTGCCATTGATTTACCGGATGCGTCCATTGCAATTCAGGTAAGCGGAACTTTTGGTTCCCGTCAGGAAGAGGCACAGCGTCTTGGAAGAATTCTCAGACCAAAGGAAAGAATTTCCCGCTTCTTTACACTCATTACAAGAAATACTGTGGAAGAGGATTTTGGCTCTAACCGTCAGAAATTCCTTGCAGAACAGGGCTATTCATATAGAATTATCAGATATCAGGATGAAAAAAGTCTTGATGAGTTAACAGGGGACCTTTCAATTTGTCAGGGAGATAACTAAAAATGGACAAAAGAACAGAACGCATAGTCAGATGGACAGAAAGCTTTTCTACCTTACCTGAAGATTATTTCTTCGAGATTATGCGGATGTATCTTGGTGAAATAAAAACTCCTTATAACAAGACAAAACTTATGGAGCAGCTGGCTTCTTTTTTACGGGGCCAGGAAGCGAAAAAAAATATAGCCGCTCTTTTAAATCACACAGATGTTCAGATTATTTCAGCAGTAAAACTTCTTCCTGACAGTACCATAGAAGATCTCCAGGACTTTTTTAATCATGAATATACACTGTCGGAATTTTACGAACTCATTTCTTCTCTGGAAGAAAGACTTTTAATCTACACATGGAACAAAGACGGTAAGCAGCTGGTTGATATTAATCCAATGCTTGATGATGTTCTTGAACCCTTCCTTGGCGTAGATGTGCTGATCTGCGAAAAGGTCTGCGGCAATTTTGAAGAAAAAAATTTTCCTGCCAGTCCGGATTTTCTTGCAAGTTTCATTTCTTTTGCGGCAAATCATAAAGACCTTTGTAAAAATGATTTGACCTTTAAAAAGCGGGCTCTTCAGGAAATGGAAGAGGTTTATGGAAAAGAAAAAAAAGATTTACTTGTTCTTTTGACAAAGGCTTATTTTAATTTAGGATTTTTTTATTCTGTAGAAAACACTACCAGAGTTGATTTTGATAAGGCTCAGGAATTTGCAGGCCTCAGCGAGTTTGAACAGCTGATTTATCTTTCAATTTTTGCTGCTTCAAAATTATCAAGATCTAATCTTGCAAAAACAGCTTCTCTTCTTCTTGCAACCCTTAAGTCCCTCCCAGAGCAGGGATATACATATTCAAATATCTGCAAACTTACACAGCTTCTGAAGAATCAGAACGGCGGTCAGGAGAATTTTGCTGTTTCCAGACTGTCCCGGCTTTTTGCAGAAAGTGCCCATGCTGAAGTAACCGATTCCGGCATTATGGCAATGTGCATAGAAAATTGTATTACGCTGGGAATCCTTTATAACAGAGGAATTGATGAAAACAGTCGTAACGGTGATAAAACTTATGCCCTGTCTTCATACTTTAAAAATCTTTTATCAGGAGGAAAAAAATCTTCCGGTGAAAAAAAAGTTGTAAATATGGATTCAGGATTTTCAATCACTTTGATGCCAGGACTAAGTTTTGCGGAACTGCTTCCTTTAATGAGATTTCTTCTGTTGAAATATTTTGATACTGCGGCTTTATATGAAATCAACAAACAGACAGTGATGGCTGCTTTTGATATGGGCCTTAAGCCTGAAAATATTTTTAAAGCTTTGACACAGTATTCCTGCTATGAACTTCCCCAGAATATAAAAATCAATGTGGAAGAATGGAATTCAACCTATAATTCCGCTGCTTTGTATAAAGGTTATGTGCTGAAAGTTTCAAAGGAAAATGCGGCTCTTACGGAAAAGAATCCTCAGCTGTCACCACACATTCGTGAAATTCTTTCGCCAGGAATTTACCTTCTGGATTTTAAAGATGATGATGATATGAGGGAAGTTATTTCAAAGTGCGGCCTGGATTTCATGGGGAAGCCAAAAACTGCTGAAGAAAAAATTCCTTCTCAGCCTTTCCCTGGAATCAGAAACGATGTGAGGGCAAAGGAATCTGTTCTTTCAACAAAGAGTGTAAGTAATTCAGAAGAGCAGGAAAAAATTCTTTCTCAAATGACAGAATATCTGGACGGCAAGGAAATGAATGAGGAACAGCTGTCCGGATTAAAAGAAAGAATCGCAAGAAGAATTGTTGTGGATAAAGTTCAACTCCGGGCAGAAAGTGTTCATTATGATGTTCTGGAAGCATCTGGAACCGATTACAGTGCAATGCTTCACGTAATTGAAAGCGCCATCAGCACTGACTCAATGATTGAAATGGAAACAACGGAAGCTGAAGGAAAAATTTTAGGCTTCCCTTCTAATTTGAATAAAAAAAGCGTCAATGGTGAATTTACGCTCAGAATGGATCGTGGAGAAACTGTAAAACTTTTCCATGCAAGTTCAATAATCAGAGTGAAAAAACTGCGTTCATGGATTACTCTTAATCCTTACCGCACAAGATAAAAAAATAAGTTGAGGTTTATATGGATCGTCCAAAAATCTGCCTGACTCTTACAGGAAAAACAATCGATGAAGATCTTAGAATCTTGGACAAGTACAGAAAGTATGTGGATATTGCAGAATTAAGGGCTGACTTTCTGGAGCAGGAAGAACGTCTTAAGGTAAGAGAGTTTCCTGCAAAGGCACATATACCCTGCATTCTTACAGTTCGCCGTAGAATTGATGGCGGCCAGTTTGTAGAAGGTGAAGCCTCAAGAACAACTCTTTTTGCCCGGGCTCTGGCATTTGCTGACAGCGATCAGAGCAAAAATTTTGACTATGTAGATTTTGAAGAAGATTTTAATGTTCAGAGTTTAATTGATGCGGCTCTTGCATTCGGTATAAAAATTATCCGTTCTGTTCATTCAATGGAAGAACCTGTTAAAAATATTGCCAGCCGTCTGGAAAGTTTAAGATCAACTGGACTGGAAATTCCTAAAATTGCTTTTATGCCGAAAACTCTAAAGGATGTAGAGGACCTTTTTGAAGAAGCAAAAGCCCTTAACGATAATAATCATATTCTTATAGCAATGGGACCTTTGGGAACTGTGAGCAGAATTCTCAGTGCCAAACTTAAGAATTATCTGACCTTTGTAAGTGCTCCGGAAAATTCTGAAAATACAAAGGCTATTGGTCAGCTGGATCCGGTTGTAATGAATGATGTTTATCATTTTTCTTCCCTTGACCAGTCAACAAAAATCTATGGAATTACAGGCTGGCCTCTTGCTGTTACTTCAAGTCCTGCCCTTCACAATGAAGGTTACAAGCTGAACAAAATGAATGCTGTTTACGTTCCGCTCCCTGCTGAAAATTTCAGTGAGGCATTTTCTTTTGCTGATGCAGTTGGGATTGAAGGAATGTCTGTAACTGTTCCTCACAAAGAGAAAGTTCTGGAGTGTGTAGAAAATCAGTCTGATAAAGTAACTTTGATTGGAGCAAGCAATACAATCGTAAAGAAAGACGGGCAGTGGAAATGTTACAACACGGATATTGGCGGTTTTACAAAGGCCCTGCAGGAATTCCTGGGCTGTAAAAATCTCCGGGGTAAAAAAGTTGCAATAATTGGTGCAGGGGGAGCGAGTGCTGCAATTGCGGCTTCTGTTAAACTTCTTAAAGGAAAAGCCTGCATATTTAACAGAACAGTTAGAAAGGCACGTCTGCTTGCGGAGCGCTTTGGATTCAAATATGCAGCCCTTTCTTCAGATTCAGTGAAAATGCTTAACAAATACAGTCAGATTATCATTCAGACTACATCAATCGGAATGAATGCAAAAGAACCATACTCTGCAAAAGATGACCCTCTCTGGTTTTACGATTTCAGCGGAAAGGAAAAAGTATTTGATATAGTTTATGTTCCGGCAGAAACTCCTGTAATGAAGAGGGCAAGGGAATCCGGCTGTTTGTGCTGCAACGGATACAATATGCTTAAGTATCAGGGCTATGAACAGTTTGAACTTTTTACAGGAAAGCCCTATGAATTTTACAAAGGATTTTTTGACGATTCAGTAATTAATACGGAAGACGAATAATAAAATATATTGAAAGGAAGGTTGTAAATGTCAATTTCAAAGGATGAACAGAAAGTTCTTGCTGCCAGAACAGCAATCGACACTCTGATCAGTAATGGAAAGATTTTCAGTGGAATGAAAATTGGTTTAGGAACAGGATCAACTGCAATGCCTGCGGTTCAACGGCTTTACGAAAGAATTGCTGACGGAACCCTGAAAGATGTAAAGGCTGTTGTAACAAGTTTCCAAACTTCACTCGCTTGTGAAGAACTGGGCATCCCTGTTTATTCTCTTAATGATAAGGTAATTGGTGCTCATCTGGATTTAACAATCGATGGCGCTGATGAAATTGATGTTAACAATAATTTGATTAAGGGCGGCGGAGCAGCTCTGCTCAGAGAAAAAATTGTTGCTTACAATTCAGACAATTATGCAATTGTTGCAGACGAATCAAAAAGCGTGAAAGACCTGGGTACAAAGTTCCCTCTCCCTGTAGAAATTATTCCTGACGCCAGAGTAAGCGTAATTCGTGAATTAAACAAAACAGGCGCTTCCTGCGTTCTCCGTGAAGGCGTAAAAAAAGCAGGTCCTGTAATTACAGATAACGGAAATATGATTCTGGATATTCTCTGGGAAAAGGCCGTTGACAGTGCTGAAATGGAAGCAAAAATCGATTCAATAACAGGTGTTGTTGAATGTGGTTTCTTTACAAAACTTAAGCCTACCGCTTTTATTGCAAAGGCTGACGGAAGTGTAGAAATCAGATAAAAAATCCTTCAGAAAAAAAACAAACCCCGAACCTGCAATCCATCAAAATGCAGTCTTCGGGGTTTTAGTTTTTATTTTATGTAAATATATTACTGAACTGTAAGTTCTCCCATCTTCTGATCCATTACATAAAGTACAAGGGTTGTTTCAGGTTTTACAGAATATGGAATTGTTAAGTGATTACCCGGATGTGCAAAGTTTGCAAGTGTAGTAACAGTACCGTCAATGTATCTTGCATCAAGTCTCATTGAAACAGGGTAAGGATATTCTGCAAGTGTTGTTTCATAAATTCCACTTACGAATTCAGATGTTTCTGTTCTGTTTGCCAGGGCAACTTCTGCATTGATTCTTGAGTAGCGTACAACTTCTGTACCTGCTGCCTTGTCAACGTTTGTAATGGAATCAGGCATATCATTTCCTGTAACAGTGTGACCCCTGAAGTCAATTACAACATTGTAGTTTCCAAGTTCGCGGAGAACCTGTTCAACAGATTTTCCCTTGATATCAGGAACTTTAGTAGTAACTTCCTGTGAACCTGAACTTACTACAAAATACATCTTAATCGGATCATAAACATAATAATCTGCTTCCGGATACTGAGCCAGAATTGTTCCTGCAGGCTGGCTGCTCTTCTGGAAGATAGGAGCTGCAACTGTTAAAAGAGGCCTGTCTCCTGAATATTCCAGTTCCAGTGCAGATTTTACTGTGTCGATAGATTTTCCTACGTAATTGTCCAGACGTGGATTCTGCATTCCGCGGCTTACGGTGAGTTCAATTGTTCTGCGGGCTTTTACAATAGAACCGGCAGTAGGATCCTGTTTAAGTACAGTTCCCTGTTCACCAGGAAGTTCAGAATAGCGAAGAGTGATATGAGGATAAAGTTCCTTTTCCTGCATTTCATAAAGGGCTGTTGTAAGAGGTTTGCCAGTTACATTTGGAACCATAACCTGTTCAGCACCCTGAACGTTAATAAAGAAAACAGCGAGACATGCTGCAACTACAACAATAAGTGTTGCAACAACTGTAGCAATAAGTGTCCATCCGCTGCCTGCAATGCTCTCAATGAGAGTTTCAAAAGACAAAGGTTTTTTATTAGGATCTCTTTCCTTTTTTGCTCTTTTATTCTTTTTAATTTCGTTACTCATAGTCTTCATTCTACCAAGTTTAATAAGATTAATCTATAATTTCAGGTTTTATTCCAGAACAGTACCAATGAAGGTTCTTGCCCCGTTCATAAAACTTTTATAGTCCATGGCCTTCTTTGACTGCCACTGAAGTTCTGTTGCAATCAAAACTCCATCACCAGTTTGAATAAGAATGCCCCTCTGCTTGTTGTATTCTATTACTGTTCCAGGTGCGGCACTGGTATTTTTAGGAACGGTATTATCCTGAGAAGCAACTTTATTTGCATCACTTGCCTTAACAAGTCTGAGCTGAACTCCGTTTGCAGAAGTATAACAGCCAGGCCAGGGAGTGTAGGCGCGGATTTTTGCATCAATAACAGAGGCCGCTTCCTTCCAGTTGATTTTTCCGTCTTCCTTTTTGATTGTGGTACAGTAGCTTGGTTCTCCACTCTGAGGCCTACCTGCCGGAAGCTGACCGGTTTTTGAAATGGTTCTGAGCAGACTGGTGATTGAAGAGCCTCCGTAAAGGGCTGCCTGTTTAAGAAGCTGCTCTGCAGTTTCTGTACCTGTCAGACCAAATTCAATCTGTGTAAGAATATCTCCTTCATCAACCCCCAGAGCCATTTTCTGCACTGAATAGCCTGAGGTTTTATCCTGATTGAGAATGCACTGGTTTATAGGAGTTGCACCCCTGTATTTTGGAAGGAGTGAAGGATGAAGGTTAATTCCTCCGAACTTAAACAGAGAAAAAAACTTTGGTCCAAGGATATGGCCGTAAGCAAAACAGACAAAAATATCCGGTTTAAGCTGGGCCAGCTGATCTCTTTCTTCCTGCCTAATATGTTCAGGAGTAAAAACCTTTATATCATCACCCCGGGCATCATTCCAGATATGTACGTACTGTTCAACATCTGTAGGAATAAGTTCCTTGTGTCTACCCTGTGCAGACGGCGGATTTGTGAGAATGCCTACAATTTTATATTCTTCTTCAGGCATGGAAGAAGACATGGCACTGTCTTTCAAAATGAGTTCAAGACATTTTGCTGAAGCGGCAGGGCTTCCTCCAAAAATAACTCTAAGCATGTTTAACCTTTACTCTAGTAATTTTCAGCTGTTTTTTGCAGCCTTTTTTGCGGCTTTTGCAGCCAGCTTTGCTTCCAGACTTGCTTTTTTTGCGGCCTTTTCAGCGGCTTTCTTTGCGGCTCTTTCAGCCCTGCGCTTAAACTGATCAGTAACTTCTTCCTTAAAGTCCGGATCTCCACGATCAATGTAGAGAATTCCGTCCAGGTGATCGTTTTCGTGCTGAACAACTCTTGCTAAAAGACCTTCTGCGTCCAGGGTAAAGCGCTTGCCGTTCTGGTCAAGGGCTGTAATTGTCACTGCTGCAGGTCTTTTGATTTCTTCATAGATTCCAGGAAGAGACAAGCAGCCTTCTTCATAAGGAACAATCTCTGAAGAGGTTTTGATTATTTCTGGATTTACAAAAACCCTGCGGACTCCATCATCTGCAGTTACAACAAAAAATCTTTTTGCAATACCAACTTGTGGAGCTGCAAGTCCAACTCCATCAGCCTGGTCCATTGTTTCAAACATTTCTTCACAAAGCTTGCGGAAGTCGTCATTAATTTCGCTTTCTGCAAGTGGTGTACATTTTTCTCTTAAAACTTCTTCGCCTAACTTACAAATTCTCATCTTATTTCTCCTGTGAGTTAAGTCTTAAACGGGCAGCATGTGCGTGACCTGTCAGGCCTTCTGCATCACCTAAGAAGCCTGCGGCTCCGGCAGATTTTTTTGCGCCCTCTTTATTCATATCAGCTCTTAATGTTGTTACTGTTTTCAAAAAGACTCTTACGCTTAAGCCCCCTGTAAATCTTGCACTACCTGATGTTGGCAGGGTGTGGTTCAGACCTGCAGCATAGTCACCGAAAACTTCAGCGGCTTCGTGGCCAATAAAGAGTGAACCGTAATTGTGAACAAGGGACTGAATTTCTTTTCTTTCAGCTCCATCTTCCATTGCCAGTTCCAGGTGTTCCGGAGCTTTACGGTTTGCCAGTTCAGCGGCCTCTTTAAGATTTTCCGTAAGAATGATTCTTCCATAATTTTCTATGCTTTCACGGGCTATCTTTTCAGTAGAAAGAAGAGGAAGCTGTTTTTCAATTTCAGCCTGAACTTTTTCTGCCAGGGCCTGACTGTTTGTTGCAAGAACAGGCTGAGCAACAACATCGTGCTCTGCCTGAGCCAGCAGATCTGCCGCAACCCATTCAGGATTTGCCGAATCATCAGCAATAATGAAAACTTCTGTAGGACCTGCAACCATATCAATTCCAACAGTTCCGTAAACAAGTTTTTTTGCTTCAGCTACATATTTGTTTCCCGGACCAACAATAACGTCTACTTTAGGAATGCTTTCTGTTCCAAAAGCCATTGCACCGATTGCCTGACTTCCTCCGCAGGCAAAAGCCTTTGTTACTCCGCAGATGTAGGCTGCTGCCATAATGTTTTCATCAGCGTAAGGCTTGCCCTGCATAAATGGCTTGCCTGGAATTCCGCTGTCCTGAGCCTGGGCCTGAATCCTGTCATCAGGGTGAACCCGTGGAGGAGTGCAGAGGATAATTTCTTTACAACCTGCTGCCACTGCCGGAGTGACTGTCATCACAACAGTGCTCACAAGAGGAAAACGTCCCGCTGGAACATAAACTCCCGCTTTTTCTACAGGAAGATTTTTTTGTCCGGTAAAAATTCCACTTTCCAGTTCAACTTCAAAATCATTGAAAGATTCTTTCTGCTTAAGGGCAAACTTCAGGGCCAGGTCGTGGGAATATTTAAGTGAATTATAAAGGTCAGGATTTTCTTTTTCCATTTTTTCTGCTGCAGCTTTTAACTCACTCATTGGAATTTCAAATTCTGCAGGTGAAGAAATGTCAAACTCTTTTGAGTAATCATGGAGGGCAGCATCTTTTCTAACCTGAACGTCCTTTAAAACATCCTTTACTTTGTCAATGCTTGCTCCAAAATCACGGCCTGTGAAAAATTCCTGTGGAATTTCACTTGCTTTCTGAATCTTAATCATTTAAATATCCTCACTTGTGTGCGCTACTGAATCTTTATTTTAAATCTATAACAAACTTTATCAGAGTGATTATTTGGCCTTGTGACGCTTGTCCAGTTCGTCGTAAACGTCCTGCCAGTTAACTCCTTCCTTGTACATGAGCACGCTTACAAAATAGAGCAGGTCAGCTGCTTCCCAGATAACGTCTTCTTTTGTTTCTGCGTCATCTGTAAGTTCTTCAGCTTCTTCCATAACCTTTTCACGAACCCTTTTATCGTTAAGGGTTGCAGTGTAGCTGCCCGGTTTTGGATTTGCAAAGCGTTCTGCAATAGTGTCGTATAATCTTTCCAGGGATGATTTCTCATCAGGTTCTGCTCCAAAGCAGGTCCAGCTTCCTGTATGACAGGCTCCACCATGAGGAACAACTGTTGCAAGAACTGTATCCCTGTCGCAGTCTACCCTGAGCTTTTTTACTTCAAGATAGTGACCTGAAGTTTCTCCCTTAGTCCACAAGGTATTTCTTGTCCTGCTGAAGAAAGTCAGTTTTCCACTTTCAAAAGTTTTTTCAAAAGCCTCTTTGTTTGAATAGCCCATCATTAAAACTTCACCGTGAGTACTCTGAGCAATTACCGGAATCATACCGTTAACTTTTTCAAAATTAAGACAACCGATAAAAGCATCCTTAAGGGAAACAGCTCCAGTATAAAGAGCCATTCCCAGCTGAACGTCACAGCCCATTTTTTCCAGCTGTACAATTTCTTCCAGGGATTTAACTCCCCCCGCTGCAACAACCCTGCACTTAACCGCATCCCGGAGAGCCTTAACCTGTTCAAGGTCTGTTCCCTCCATGCAGCCCTCTTTTTCAACACAGGTAAACAAAAGTTCGCTGCAATATTTTTCAGCTTCCTTTGCACCTTCAATAAGAGGAATGCCGGAAGTCTCTGTCCATCCTTTTACTGCTATGTTACCGTGAATTGCATCTACAGAAATGATAACCCTCTGCTTACCGATGGTATCGCAAAGTTCCTTGAGAAATTCTTCATTGAGAACTGGATCTGAATCTGAATGGCGCTGGCTGTTCCAGGCTGCTGAACCAATAATGACTTTTTCTGCACCAAGGGAAATAAGTTCCCGGGCCTTTTTTACATCCCGGATTCCACCTCCAACCCTGACATTTCCCTTCCTTAAAAGAGATTTAAGGAGTTTTGTGTTTGGAGTGTTACCCTTTTCATCAGTGTTTCTTAAAGCTGCATCCAGGTCAATGACTGCAACTTCCCCATACTTATTGAAATCCTTGATTAAAGCATCAGCATCATCCCGCTGAAGAATCAGATCCTTTCCGTTTTTAAGCTGGACAACCTGTCCGCCTTTCATATCTATAGAAGAAATTACCATAACATGGAAAATATACCAAATATTTGTTATGCATACAATAATTACAATTTAAGTTTGGTTCCGCCCCTGTATTGAACCCCACAGTCCGCTCTAGCTTAACAAAGGCCATATCCTGTTACCTCCGTTCCGGCAGCATATTTAATTCGGTCTGGGGGTGAAAAAATGCCCTGTCTATCCCGTTGAGAAAGACTGTGAAAATCGTTACACTGAGTCTATGTCACTTTTGCAGATAAGTAACGCATCATATTCCTATCCTCAAGCTAAAAGAACTGCTCTTAATAGTATAAATTTATCTGTAGAAGCAGGAGATTATATAGCCCTTTTAGGATCAAACGGCTCCGGCAAAAGTACCCTGGCTCGAATGATGGCCGGATTTTTCAAACCGGATTCCGGTACCGTAAAACTTGACAGAGACGTGCTTCCTGGAATCGTATTTCAAAATCCTAAGGAACAGGTAGTTGCAGGAATTGTTGAACGTGATACCGCTTTTGGTCCGCAGAATCTCCGCCTGTCAAAAAGCGAAATTGAACTGAGAACAATTGAATGTTTAAGCGTAATCGGGCTGGCAGACAGAGCTTCTTCCCGCACATTTGAACTTTCCCTTGGTCAGACCCAGCGTGTTGCCTTCAGTGGAATTCTTGCTCTCTTTCCGGATCTGCTTATTCTGGATGAAGTAACCGCCATGCTGGACCCGGGTGCAAGAGATGAAATCATACAGTTTGTAAATCAGTGGAATCTCCGCGGCCATGCCATCATCCATGTTACCCATGATGAAGATGAAGCCCTCCAGGCTAAAAGGGTAGTGGTACTTGATAAAGGAAACATTATCTTTAACGGCAGCTCTCAGGAATTCCGCAGTAATGAAGAAATCCGCTCAAAAGTTTTCGGTTACCCCCTGAAGGTTGAAAAAAAACTTCCTTCTGATAATGGTGAAATCACTTTGAAGGCAGAAAATATTTCTTTTTCATATCCAGACAGGGAAGTTTTTAAAAATGTTTCCTTCAATTTGAAGAAAGGAACCCTTACTGCTTTAACAGGACCTTCCGGCTGCGGTAAGAGTACAATGTTTGAATGTATTGCAGGACTTCTGGAACTTAAGGAAGGAAGTATTCACGCCAGCTGCAGGCCGGCCCTCTCCCTTCAGGAAAGTGAAGCCGCTCTTTTTGAAAAACTTGCCGCTGATGATGTGGCCTTTGGTGCAATCAATGAAGGCTTTAAGGGAAAAGAACTTGTCCAGCTTGTAAAAAAATCAATGACTATGGCAGGTCTGGATTTTAACGAATTTAAGGACCGTCAGACTTTTGCCCTAAGCGGGGGTGAAAAACGTAAACTTTCAATTGCAGGAATCATTGCTCTTGGCAGGGATATTATGATTTTTGATGAACCTACCAGTGCCCTGGATCCGGGAGCAAGGCAGACTGTTTTAAAAACTCTACGTACTCTTGCTGATGAAGGAAAAACCGTTTTGTTCAGCACTCACCGTATGGAGGAAGCAGACATTGCTGATGTGCGCCTTAAATGGGAAGACCTGCTGGCACAAGGAAACTCTGCTGCTGAAGAAAATCCTGCCGCTTCTTTCACTGAGGAGGAACAATCCGAAAAAAAGGAGGAACTTAAAAAACAAGGATTTATACCAAATGCAAAAATCCTTCGTGCCCTTAAAAAGACAACTGCTGGATTTATGGCCCCTCATTATATTCCGCCGTCACCAGTTTCAAAACTTCCGGCTGTATTAAAGTTCCTTCTCTTCCTTGCACTGCTGGGAGGAATAATGTTTGTTAAAAACGTTGCCCAGTGCGGAATTGTATTTGGGATTGTTCTTTTATATACAATTTTATCCCGCTATCCTTTAGGAAAACCGTTAAAGGCCGTGGGAACCCTGCTGCCCTGGATTGGAATTTTCATGCTTTTTGAATTTGTCTTTTTTCCTTCAACCCAGGGACAGATTCTTTTTGAGTGGAAGTGGTTTTCAATTACAACCTATAAGCTGGAACTTTTAGGAAAGACCTTTATCCGGGCCTTTTCAATGATTTTTACAGTAAGCACTTTTATTTTCTCTACAAGCGAAAGGGAAATCCTTGATGGTCTGGCTGATCTGCTTAAGCCTCTTGCCTTAATCAAAATTCCTGTGCACTACCTGGTACTTGTTGTGGGAATCATATTCCGCTTTGTTCCTCTTTTACTGGAAGAAATGTGCGGCATTATAAAAACTCAGATTGTTCGTGGCGCCTTTTCAAGAGTAAAGGGGTTGGGAAAGTTTAAGATAATTATTTCCCTGACAGTTCCTGTAATTCTGCAGACTTTCAGAAAAGCTCAGACATTGTCAGACGCTTTAACTGCCAGATATTTTTCATGATATTTATTTTTTATATAAACGGGAGAAAAAATGTTTGTAGCAAATAATCTTAAATGGTTCATTTTAGGAATTGCCGTTGTCATGTACCTTTTAATCATCCTTTTTCAGGATAAAAAGGTTATCTTTTCTTCAGGAGCTGCATTGATTGTTCTGATTTTAGGAATGATTTTTCCTGATGGAATTTTCAAGATGGATGGGGTTCCTGGAATTCTCAAGGCACCGGTTTACGGTTTTACCCAGGCAGTAAACTGGAACGTACTTTTTATTTATCTCGGCAGCATGACTATTGCTTCACTCTTTATTTATTCCAGAGTACCGGCAAGAATTGCAGACGGAATCATTAACCGCAGCCCTAACACTGGTCTTGCAATGGTTCTGATTCTTGCAATGACAGGTATTATTTCAATCTTTGTAGAAAACGTTGCTACTGTTCTGGTAATGGCTCCAATCGCCCTTGCCCTTTGTAAAAAAATCAAATGCAATCCTACAATGTTTATGATGGGACTTGCAGTTATGTCAAATCTTGAAGGAACCGCTACTCTTGTTGGAGATCCTCCTTCAATGATTTTTGCAAGCTACGCTGGTTATAATTTCAATGACTTCTTTGTTCACCAGGGACGTCTTTCAATTTTCTTTATCGTTCAGTCTGGTCTGCTGGTGGGTTGTCTTTTCTTTTATTTCTTCTTTGCAAAGAATGGAAAAAATAAAATTGACGCTGACAAAACAGAAGTTGTTTCTTACTTTCCTCTCTGGCTTCTGCTGATTATGATTTTTGGTCTGGCAGCAGTTTCCTTTATCCCTGTAGAAATTAAATTCTTAAGCGGCGGTTTTGTTCTTGCACTGGGAATAATTGGTTTGATCTGGTATCTTGCCAGTCAGAAAAAGTCAAAGAAGGAAACCTGGCAGCTGGTTAAGGAACTGGACTGGGAAACAATTTTCTTCCTCATTGGAATCTTTATTGTAATTGCAGGAATTCAGTCTGTTGGACTGCTTGAGGATTTTGCAGGCTTCCTGGCAGGTCTTACAAAGGGATCTAAGATTTTAGGTTTCTTCATTATCCTTCTGGTTTCAATAATCATTTCTGGATTTGTGGATAACGTTCCTTACATTATCGCAATGCTCCCTGTTGCAGATTCAATGGCAAAAGCTATGGGAATCAGGGGTGAACTTTTTATGTTTGCACTTCTTATTGGAAGTTGTCTTGGAGGAAACCTTACTCCTTATGGAGCCAGTGCAAATGTTGTTTCAATGGGTATCCTGAAGAAAGAAGGCTATCCTGTAAACTTCAGCGGATGGCTTAAAGTTGGTGTACCATTTACCTTTATTACTACAGGTGTTGCCGCACTTGTACTCTGGCTGCTCTGGGCAAACTGATACTATGGAAAATAAATATATAAAAATCGAATTAAAAAAAATTGAAGATAGAAGTTATAAGATATTTCTTTCTGATGAAGAAGCTGGCTGTATTAGTCTCACAGAAAAGGCTGAACTTTATTTTGAAATTCTGCAGAAATTTCAGGGAAGACATATTGCAGCCAGTGCAGTTTATGATTTTACAAAACTTGCCCATGAGAAATTTCATGAACCACTGATTTATGCTCTTGTGGATAAAGAAAATGAAATTGCCAGACATGTTCTTGAACATAACGGTTATTCAATTGCGGCAAGAAATGAGAATAAAATCGTATATGAACACCGGATTCCTGAAACCCGCCTGGATGATACTTATAAATGTCCTGCAGGTCATAAGGTTCTTTATCTGGCGGGTGGATGTTTCTGGGGCGTAGAAAGAATCTTTAAAATCCTTAAGGGGGTTACTGAAACAAAAACTGGTTATGCTAACGGGCATATTTTAAATCCTTCATATGAGGATATTTGCAGATTAGAATCCGGCTATAAGGAAGCTGTTCGTGTTACATACAATCCTGAAATTATTTCCACAAGTAAAGTGCTCCAGGCATTTTTTATCTGCATAAACCCTGAACAGGAAAATGGTCAGAAAGAGGATATTGGAGAACAATATAAAACTGGAATTTATTATAAAGATATCTCTTTGGAAAATGAAGTTCTTTCATTTGTTACAAATGAAAAACTGAAACATGAACATTTTTTTACAGAAGTTAAAAAACTTGAGTGCTTTTATCAGGCCGAAGAATACCATCAGGATTATCTGTTAAAAAATCCTTCTGGTTACTGTCATTTGACTCGGGTAGATTTAGAAGCTGTGGAGAAATTGAATTCTAATTAGCCCGAATGTCGAGTTTTGAAAAGTTGCTAACATTACAAAAAAAACGGCGCGAAGGAGTGAAAACAACTTACGAAAACACTTATTTTGTGTTGCCGCGGTAGCGGCAAACGTAAATAATTACAAGCACAAAATACGTGTAGCAGGCGAGCGGTGCCTTCACAGCATAGCTGTTCGGTGAATCACTCAAAATGCACCACTGGTGCATTTTGCCGGCTTC